>Ga0137308_100301_pt1 | contig 88779 bp, 70 predicted proteins | sample Inofrocosms_June_FD_97181 | JGI IMG/M metagenome (GOLD analysis project Ga0137308, IMG submission 97181) | Mouse cecal microbial communities from Vienna, Austria - N-Acetylneuraminic and N-Acetylglucosamine D2O microcosms_June | ecosystem: Host-associated > Mammals > Digestive system > Large...
TTGCGTCTTATTACTTCCTTACGATACATGTTGCAAAACAATCGTCTTGTTGCAAATGCGCTGCAAAGCTTCCTTATGTGAGGTTACAATCAGTATACTGCTGCTCTCTTCGATATACTTTTTAATGCTCTTTATCACAAGTTCCTCTGTGTCGGCGTCCAGACCATTTGTAGCCTCATCCATAATCAAAATCTTTGGTCTGCGAATCAGTATTCTTGCCAGTGCAAGCCGCTGTTTTTGACCTCCTGACAAATTTTTTCCCGCCTCTGTAATGAGGTAACCAAGACCTCTTTCGATAGCCAATTCCTTTAGTTGAACACGCTCCAATACCGTCATAATCTCGTCATCGGAATAGTCTTCCCCAAGCACAATATTTTCACGCAGCGTCCCTTCCAGAATAACCGGCTCCTGAAATAATATTTTAACTACTTCAAACAGACTCTCCTCCCGTATCCTGTCAACCGCTTTTCTGTTAATACAGATCGCACCATCTTGTATGGGATAAAAACCACAAATCAGCCTCAAAAGTGTTGTCTTTCCAGTGCCGCTGTCCCCCTTGACAAAAATACAGTCCCCTGCCTGATATGTCTCATGAATATCCTGCAAAATCGTCTTGTCCGCCCATGCAAATCTGTTGATATCAATTGATAAATCAATCGTTCCTTCTATATCTAATGACGTTTTTCCTTCATTTTCATCCGTAAAAAGATAGTCATAAATACGTTCCGCAGAGCCAAGCGCCTTCTGCCTGCCTCGATAAAAATCAGCAAGATTGCGCAGCGGTTCAATCATTTCCTGTGAATAGGTATAAAATAATATAATTGTTCCAACTGTAATCTCCCCATGATAGAGAAAGATTCCCCCCATAAGTACCATCAATAACGGAAACAGCGCACAAATAACACTGATCGCCGCAGTAGAACAAGTATCAATATGGATTACTTTTTTCACTGCCTTAAAATAGCGCTCCCACACATGATTCTCAAATTTCTGGTTAAAATATGCCTTCTCATTCAACGTTTTAATCTCCAGCACTGCTTTCGTATCCTCTGAAACATGCTGTGTCAAATCTGCTTCCTCCTGCGAAAATTCCTGATAGCGCTCCCTCGTCGTTTTATTAATCTGATTATTTACAAAAAAATAAGCTGTGCATATAATGATCGCAGCCAGTCCCATCACCATATTTTCGTAAAGCAAAACACCCGCTACTACAATCAATTTAAAAAGATTGAGTATCAGCATCAAAATACTGATTCCTGCATTCTGCGCAATCATAGAGCCATCTTCCATGACCGATGATACGATATCACCTGTTGTCCGTTTGTCAAAAAAAGCTGCTTTCCAAGTCAGTAGCCTGCGATACATCATTGTCCGCATCTGATTGATAACGGAATGCCGAAACACCTGCCATTCATTTGCCTGAATAATTTGTGCTATCAGAAACAATAACCCAATTAACACAATCCGAAGAAAAACCTGCAATACTTTCTCAAAACTCTCTCTTCCTGTCACCAGATTGACAAATTCCTGTATCTGAAAGAGCATATAAAGATTTAATCCATCTGCCAGAATACATAACAGCAAAAGCCTGATCTGCTTCTGACGCATATTCTCAAACAACTTTACAAGCTGTTTATATTTAACCCGTGATTGTGTTTTCATTTTCATCATCTCCTCATTCTTCTATGAGCACTTTCATGTCTGTCATTTATCTCTTAATATAACACTTTTCGACAAAATTTTACCATGCCAAAACCAGAAAATAATTTTTTCCAATTTTGACATGGTGAATGATAAATTTCTATGGTATGATGAACAATTAATGTATTTCAGGTGGTATTTCTAATGAAACGCCAAAAGAAATTTATCAAAAAAAGTATCGTTTATATAATGGTACTTGTAATTTTAACCATAAATCCACGGTACAGCCGATCTAGTGAAAACGAACTGTCCTCTGGAATAGGAAATCACTCTATTATATCTCCTCATCAAAAAAATATTTAATATTTTGTTTTATTAGTTTTAAATTGTGTATATCTTTTCTTGCGGCGGCAATATAATATGCCCGTCGCATCATTTTTTTTGCATTCATTAATTCTTTTTCCCTTTCGTCAGCTTCTTTCCTCTTGGCAAGTTTCAATCTATTCCCTGCTGTTCCCATCATAAGTTCCACCAACCCATGTGCATATCCACGGCTGACTGCCATATTCAACCCTTCTTCAGCTTTTGCCAATGCTTCCTCATATCGTCCCAGTTTGCCAAGCGGTCTTGCTAAATTTGCCAGATTGATAAGTTTCAGCTCCGCAGCGTTTTTCTCATCCATATATCCAGCATCCAGACTTCGTATAATCGTCTCATAGATAATAATATCTTTATCCAACTCGCCTACATCATAATATGCAATCCCCATTCCCATCAATATCAAAATCTCCTGCTCTCTGTATGGATAAATCCTGCCTCGCTGATCTCCCCACAGATAACTTTCATAAGCTGGAATCGTCATCTCCATAGCTTCCTGTAGCTGCTTTATAAATACCTGTGCGCTGATCTCTCCCAGCTCATAGTCCACCAAAGCACGAACCCGTTTCAAGTACTGTCTGTCCACCACGGAGTCTGATATCTTCTCACAAATATGTGCCAAATATTGTTTCGAAATATCGTATTCCCGCTTCGACAGAGTATCCTCCAATAAGATGTACTCTTCTAACAAGGACATATCATTGCCCATGCATACTGCACAGTTGTCGTGAATCCCCCGTTCCATCCTTTCCATCAACTTTCTATAGATATCCCTTTTAATCTTATGTCTGTTGTTCTCGATCCGAGACAACGTTTCCACAGAACAGATACCATCGCTCAGTTCCTCCTGTGTCATGCCAACTGCATTCCTCGTCAGACGAATCACATCTCCAGCTTTGTAATTTGCCATTCCAGCTCCTCCTTGCAAAATTGTTCTATCTGATGCATTTGCTGCAAATCACCAAATACACTGCATATGCTATACGCCATCAGGCATTCCTCTTGAATCTCTCGTTTTTTCACGCGGTCATTCAGAATATCCGTTCCATATCGTATCAACAATGACTGTGCTCTGAGAAAACGAAACCGATCCAGTCCTGCAATTTCCCTGCTCTGCGCAATATAATTGATACCCTTGTCAATATACGCCAATACCTTATCCTGATCCTGCAATAACTGTGCAAGTCTGATTAATTCCATCAAAAGCTGATTCCCCAAGCTCTGTCTTCTGCGGTCTGTATCATAATATTCTAAATGATGAAACAAATCTGACAATATATACTCTACCTCAATATTTGTCTTTTGATAATCTCCATATTGAACCAGCGCAAGTATCAGCTCTGTTTCCGCTGTCGTATAAAGCTCGTTCTTCCATTGATGTTCTATATTAAACGCAGGTTTTGTCAGTTGCAATGCTCTCATCGCTGTCTCACAAATCTCTGTCTGTATTGGATATTTTTTACTACTATCCTTCAATTCTGCCTGCAAGATCAGGACTTCCTGACAAAGACAAAACTGTTCGTGAATTTTACAACTTATTTTTTTCTTTTTTCTGTAACGAACGAGCTCCTGTCGTACTTGTTCATATTCCTTGCGCTGCATATTCTTTATAATAGACTCCCTCGCAAGCCACAACTCATAATCTGCATCATTGAAAAGCAGTTCAAACTGACATATCTGTTTTCCGATGCGCTCAAGAAGCAGACTGCTTGTCAGAGAATCAGCACATCTGCTTCCATCTTCCAGACGTGATAATGTACTAACAGAACATATTCCATCGCACACTTGCTCTAATGCCAAATCGTATTTTTTTCGATAATATGATAAAATTGCTCCTGTAGATTCTATTCTCATATTTTTTATACCTTTCTTGCATCTATTATTATTAAAACTACATAAACTTCTTTTAAAGAAAAATGCGTGACTTTTCAATATCCTTATGATAAAATGTTCCTCACACAATTGATATATCATGAAAGGTATTTATAAATGAAAGTAACAGCCGTCATCGCCGAATACAATCCGTTCCACAACGGACATTTATACCAGCTTCGTACCATTCGCACGGCAGAGCACGCCGATTGGATTGTTGTCGTTCTTAGCGGCGACTTCATGCAGCGCGGTATTCCAGCCATTGTCGATAAGTACCAGCGCTGCCAGATGGCGCTTGCAAATGGCGCCGATCTGGTCTTTGAACTGCCTGTATACTTTGCACTTGGCAGCGCAGAGTACTTTGCTCAGGGCGCAGTGTCTCTGATCGACAAGCTGGGCGTGGTCGATTCCCTGCATTTTGGCAGTGAATGTGGTGATCTATCACTGATTTCAGACTGTGCCCGCATCATCGCGGGCGAGTCTTGTCAATATCAATCCCTGCTGAACGATTTTCTGAAACAGGGCTGCTCCTTTCCTGCTGCCAGAGCCCGCGCTGTCGCTGCCCTGTTTCCTGAAAAGGATACCGATACGCTCTTAAACGCCCCCAATAATATCCTAGGCATCGAGTATGTCAAAGCCCTCCTCCAGCGAAACAGCGCTATCCAGCCGGCGACACTCGCGCGAAAAGGCGAAGGCTACGCCTCAGATGTTCTTGATACCGACTATTTTGTCTCGGCAAATGCGTTGCGCAGTGCGCTTGAGCACAGCGCGACTGCCGCGGCAGCAAGCCCCCATGTGCCGGCTAATGTCTATTCGCTGCTGTCCCAGCAGGATTTTTTATTCACCGAAGATTTTTCTGAAATATTGTTGTATAAGCTGCTGCGCGATGCCAGCGGCAAAGACGCTTTCGCGCCGTATTATGATATTGGAAAACAGCTCTCACACACGCTGTACCGCCATCTGGCTTCATATTTGTCATTTGAAGATTTTGCAATGCAGTGCAAGTCCAAAAATCTGACCTACACCCGCATCTGCCGCGGTCTGATGCACATTCTGCTGGACATGACACAGGAGAATGCAGATGCCCTGAAACACAAGGATTACACCCAGTATGCACGGCTTCTTGGATTCAGTGAACATGGAAAGCATCTGTTAAAAGCCATCAAAGCAAACGCTTCTGTTCCTATTATCACCAAACCTGCTATGGCTTTAAAACAGCTTGACGGCGCAGCGCGGATGTCCTTGCAGGCTGATCTCCACGCCGCCGATATATATGACAGTATTTATCAACAAAAAAGGCGGCGCCTGACAGGTCAGACCTCCGCCATTCTTCGCTGCAATGAACTGACCCGCCAGCTCATCACTAATTTTTAAAACTATGAATCGGTGCCGGAATCCTGCCGCCGCGGTTTACAAATGCATCGCAGGAAAACTGGTTGACAGGCATGATCGGCGCATGGCCCAGCAGTCCGCCAAACTCTGCACTGTCTCCCACTGTCTTGCCAATCACAGGAATGATGCGCACTGCCGTTGTCTTTTGATTGATCATGCCAATTGCAAGCTCGTCGGCAATAATGCCTGCAATGGTCGTCGGCTTTGTATCCCCCGGAATTGCAATCATATCCAGCCCTACAGAGCAGACGCACGTCATCGCCTCGAGTTTCTCAATCGTGAGCGCGCCCGCATTGACCGCGTCAATCATTCCCTGATCTTCACTGACGGGAATAAAGGCACCGCTCAATCCTCCCACATAGGAGGAGGCCATCACACCGCCCTTTTTCACTTGGTCATTCAATAATGCCAGCGCCGCTGTCGTTCCCGGCGCACCTGCATACTCTAAACCGATCTCGCACAAAATATCAGCCACGCTGTCACCGATTGCCGGTGTCGGCGCGAGCGACAAGTCCACAATACCAAACGGTATGCCAAGGCGCTTCGATGCCTCCTGTGCGACAAGCTGCCCGACACGTGTCACCTTGAACGCTGTCTTTTTGATCGTCTCGCAGAGCACCTCAAAGGTTTCCCCGCGCACGCTCTCCAACGCATTTTTCACAACACCGGGACCGCTGACGCCGACATTGATAATCGCGTCCGCCTCTGTGACGCCATGAAAAGCCCCCGCCATAAATGGATTGTCGTCAGGTGCATTGCAAAATACGACAAGCTTTGAACAGCCAATGGAGTCCTGATCTTTTGTGAGCTCTGCGGTCTCCTTGATGATATCGCCCATAAGCCGCACCGCGTCCATGTCTATTCCTGTCTTGGTCGAGCCGAGATTGACCGAGCTGCACACAAGCTCTGTCTGCGCAAGCGCTTGTGGTATAGAGCGAAGCAGCAACTCATCTGCCTTTGTCATTCCCTTGGAGACCAGCGCAGAATATCCGCCAAGGAAATTGACGCCGACATCCTTTCTTGCGCGGTCTAATGTCTTTGCAATCGTCACAAAATCCTCGGAAGTCTTACAGGCAGAGCCGCCTACCAGCGCAATCGGCGTGACGGAAATCCGCTTGTTGACAATCGGAATGCCAAACTCCTTCTCAATCTGCTCACCGACTGCCACCAAATCCTTTGCTACCTTCGTAATCTTGTTGTAAATTTTATCATTTAGACGGTCTAAATCCGAGTCAATACAGTCCAACAGACTAATGCCGAGTGTGATTGTCCTGACATCGAGGTTCTCCTTCTCGATCATCTTATTTGTCTCTAACACTTCATTGATATTAATCATTTTTCAAATGTCCTCCTATGAAAAGCTCGATGATAAGTCAAAGTTCCGCTTATACCCGATGCATACTATTAAAAATCTCTTCCCGCTGACATCTGATAATGACACCAATCTCTTCGCCAAGTTTGTCGAGGTTATCTGAGACCTCGCTGACAGACTTAACTGCCTTGCTCATATCTGCAATCATCATCATATTGAAATAATCGTCTACAATGGTCTGCGAGATATCAAGAATATTGATCTTATTTTCAGCTAAATATGTACAAACCTTTGCGATAATGCCAACTGTGTCCTTCCCTACTACTGTGATAATTGTTTTTTTCATAATGTTTGACTCCTATCTCCTTTATTCAAAATCTCTTTTATTCAAATTTTATTCAAATTTTTCCTAAATTTCTGCCAACTGTGACATTTCACTCCGGTTTGCCACAAAAATCGGGAAATCGTCTGGCTTATAGGGATTGTCCGCCATAGAAATCTCAAGGCGCACGGTTTCATAAGCGAGCTCTGCCAGATTATTTTCCTTGCTCAAATGCCCCAGAAATACAGTCTTGAGCTTATCATGCAACAGCCTGCTTAACAGCCTGCCGGAAAGCTCATTGGACAAATGTCCCTTTTTCCCCAAAATACGCTGCTTGAGCGCATAGGGGTACGGCCCCACCTGTAGCATATTGATATCGTGATTTGCCTCCAAAAGCAGTACATCCATACCTTTGAGGCTCTCAACAGTGTACTCATCATACATTCCTAAATCCGTCGCAACTGCCATGCGCTTGTTTCCATATTGGAAACGGTATGCCACAGGCTGCGCCGCGTCGTGGGAAATCTTCATTGGATTGACTGTGATATCCTTCAAAATAAATTTTTCATCTGCTTTCACAACACGAAAAAGTGAGTCCTCTATCACACCCAGATTACTCACTTTCTTAATGGCGGCTATGGTCCGATCTGTAGCATAGATTGGTATGCCAAATTTTCTGCAAATCACACCCAGACCACTGATGTGATCTGAGTGTTCATGTGTGATGAATATTCCGTCAATATCTTTTCCGCTAAGTCCCAGCTGCCCAAGACCCTCCAGCGTGCGCTTACAGCTAATTCCTATATCTACCAGTAGGTGTGTGGCATCTGTCCCGATATAAATACAATTTCCACTGCTCCCACTGGCTATACTGCACATTCTCATAGTTATCCCCCATGCCGCCCTCGGCGGCTCACGTTTACTTCCAATAAACCTCAATCTTGTCCCCGTTGTAAAGCTCCTGTGTATACTGCGCATCTCTTCCATTCACAAGGGTTGCAATCCCTGAACCGCGCATTCTGCTGGTATCAAAATCTATGTAATCAAAGATATCCACAAACATGTAGCTCTGTTTGCCCCGCATCACAATCGGCTTTTGATTCACAATGACAATAATCTTCTTGCCTGTTTCCGGCTCTGTTTTTGGAATATTGTTGGGTTTCTTTGCCTCACGCGCCGGCGCTGCCTCTGCTGATTTCACCTCTGGCGCCGAAGTTTCGCGCGCAGTGGTATTGCTGCTGGCTGCGGGTTCTGTGTCCTTTATAGGTTCCGGCTGCGCTTGTGACGGTGCCTGCTGCCCGCTCTGCGCCGGTGCGTTTGCAGACGCTGCTTCTGATTGTGCAGACGGCGCTGGCGCTGATGCTGGGGACGGCTCACTTTCCATGGATTGTGATGGGTTTGTCGTCTGGTCTTTTTGATCCATTGCTTCTGAGGACGGTTCCGGTCTTGCCGCCTCAACAGACGGTTCCTCCTGCGCTGCGAAAGCTTCGGCAGGCTGCACTGGCTCAGCAGACACGGCTTTTGCTGGTTCTGAGGAGGGTTCTGGCTCAGATGCTTCCGGTGACGGCACAGACTCGTGCGCGGAAGCTGGAGACTCCACAGACACTGCTGGCTCAGCAGACGTTGTCTCAGCTGCCTCTGCGGGCTGTTCTTGATGCGCAGTCTGTGCTGCTGCCTCCTTTTTTGCCGTCTGGTCTTTCTCCTCACGCGCTTTTGCCGCAGCCTGCTCCCTCATTTTCTCTGCCTTTGCAACCTGCTCTTTCACGGACTCTTTGAAAGCCTCTCTCTGGGATTCCTTGTAAATCTCCTTCAGTTCATACTCTTTGCGGTTGCGAATCTCAAGCTGATCGGAAGCGACAATCTCAATCGTGTCATCAACCTTTTCCCCATTGACAAGCAATACCATATCCTCCGGCGAAAGATCCATGAAAGCAAACAGTTCTTCATAGGTATATGCCGTAGAAATCTCAATTTCGTCACCGTTTTGTATCTCGTACTCCTCTGTCACAGGAACACCATTTACCTTCACAGGCTTTGGAAGCTGCATCTCATCGCCATTGATGCGGACAGGAATCCTTCCGCTAAATTCCGCAATGTCCGCGATCTTATCATGCGCCGACGCCCCAACTGTCGCCTCCTCCAGCACGATGATATCGTTCGCCCTGATATTATGGCTGAGGTTTACTTCCTCGCCATTGACATACACATGGGCGCTCTCCCCGTACTCTCCCTTCGTGATATGCGGCTGTCCATTTACGCTGTAGCGCAACTCCTCACCGCGTCTTGGGAACAACCCTTCCCGTGTGAAATCCGCCTGTATTGCCGCATCGGTAACAGTGAGCTTGTTATTGTCGTACAGCTTTACTTTGTTTCCATTAAAGGTAATATAGATAAAATTATTATACTGGTCATAGTATGTCAAGCAGATTCCAATCGGTGTGATGATTGTCGAATCCCGCAGCGCCCCCTCTGGAAAGTCAATGTCCCGCATGATCTCCTCCCCGCGCAGTGCAACACGCTTGGGGTCCAGACCAAGCTCAGCGGCAATCAAGTCGTCGAATCCACTGATTTTACCACCGCCGCCAACGATAAACACAGCGCTTGGCGGTGTGCCGCCGTTTAGTTCTCTGACGGTATCGGCAGCTAATTTTGCCATCTTCTCAATCTCTGGCTGGCAGATGGCAATCACTTCCTTGGCAGTGATCATCTGCTCCATGCCCATGATGTCCTCATATACAATCTCCTCCTGCTGTGTCGCCGCTGTCTTGATCATCTCCGCAGTACCAAAATCAATGAGACATGTCTTTGCAAGAATCTCTGTGAGCGAATCCCCCGCATGTGGAATCATGCCAAAGGCAATAATATTCCCGTCCGCTGTAATTGAAATATCCGAGGTGCCCGCCCCGATATCAACCATCGCAATATTCAGCAGACGGAATTTCTCTGGAATAGCAACCCGTATCGCTGCGATCGGCTCTAATGTCAGATTGGCAACCTTTAAGCCCGCCAGCTCTACCGCGCTGTACAGACCGTCCACAACATCATCTGGCAGAAATGTCGCGATCATGTCGGCACCGATTGTCCGCGCTTTATGGTGCTCGGGCTGTCCCATCCACAGGCCATTCAGAAAATAACGCACCACAGAATAGCCGACACAATAGAAATGCATATCCATATCATTCTTTTCCTGAAAATCCGAAAAGGCCTGCTCAATCCCCAATGAAATCAGACTATTCATATCATCTTTTGTAACATTGCGTTCCCGGTCAAGGTCCATATCTACATGCACATTCATCGTCTTGAGCACGCGCCCGGCGGCGGCGATACACACTTCATCGAGCTTGACGCCAATCTTCTCCTGCAAGGATTGTCTGATATCCGCTATCGTCGCTGCCACTCTGTTAATGTCATGAATCTGCCCATCGAGCATGGCACGCGTCTGATGCTGGCGGATTTCCTGTGCTGTCACGACAAATCGGTCTCCCTGTCTGTAACCCACTGTACCCACAACACTCCTCGTACCAATATCAAGTCCAAAAACAAGATCTTCTCCGTTTACTTTCACTTCATTCATACTTCAATCTCCCATTATATCTTTGACCTGTCTGTAGGTTTCCTCCAAATCACCATTGTTCGTAATCACCACCTGACAGTGCGTTCTAAACGCCTCCTCGCTCAGTTGTCCCTGCATAATGTCCGCGATTTTCTGCGCACTGTACTGCCTGCTCTCTGCAAGCCTCTTTTTCCGCACTGCCACATCTGAATGCACATACCACATTTCATCTACAATCTGATCATACTGCTCCTCAATCAAAAGCGCTGCCTCGATAAAAAAGTACTCCGTTATCCCCTTCTCCTGCTCATGTGCAATCTCTGCTAAAATATAGCGCTTCACCTCAGGGTGAACAATGCTGTTGACGCGTTCGAGCAATGCCTTGTCATGAAAAATCCGTTTTGCCATCTCCGCCTTGTTGATCGTGCCGTCAGCATTCAGCACCTCCTGTCCCAAAAGCGCCGCCAGTTTTTGATAACATGCCTGTCCCGGCTCATACAATCTATGCGCTGCCTCGTCCGCCCGAATCACCCTGCATTTGTAATGGGCTTCGATATACGAAAGCACCTGCGTTTTCCCTGTGCCAACACCGCCTGTAATCCCAATGATTTTCATGTTAACCCCCATGATTCCACACTTCTCACACTACTTCGCCTCATACCAGTCTGTGCCTGTGTGAAGGTCAATCTCCAAATTTACCGCCAGCTTACATGCATTCTGCATCTCGTGAGACAATACCGACCGTACCTCCTCGATTTCGTCCGCCCGGGTCTCGATCAACAGTTCATCGTGTATCTGCAAAATAAGTTTTGACTTTAAGCCTTTCGCCTTCAGCACATCATACACATGAACCATCGCATATTTAATAATATCTGCCGCTGTGCCCTGTATCGGAGAATTCATGGCAACACGTTCACCGAAGGAACGCTGGTTAAAATTCGTAGACTTCAGCTCTGGGACAGGCCGGCGCCTGCCAAACATGGTTTCACAGTATCCTTTTTCCTTGGCATCCTCCACCATCTGCTCTAAAAACTTCTTGATGCCCGGATATGTCTCAAAATACGCATCAATATACTCTTTAGCCTCCTTGGGCGTAATGCTCAAATCCTGACTCAGCCCAAATGAACTGATTCCATATACGATTCCGAAGTTCACTGCCTTTGCGTTGCGCCGCTGCAAGTCCGTAACCTCCTCAAAAGGCGTGTGGAACACCTTCGATGCGGTGATTCTGTGAATGTCCTCGTCCATTCTGTAAGCCTCAATCAACTGCTTGTCGTCTGACATATGTGCCAGCACACGAAGCTCAATCTGCGAATAGTCCGCGTCCATGAAAATACAGCCCTCCTGCGGGATAAACACCTTGCGAATCCTCCTGCCAAGCTCCATGCGCATTGGGATGTTCTGTAAATTTGGCTCTGTAGAGCTCAGTCTTCCAGTCGCTGTGATCGTCTGGTTAAAGTTTGTGTGAATCTTATTGTCCGCACCGATAAACGCCGCAAGTCCCTCCGCGTAGGTGGACTTGAGCTTTGTAAGCCCTCTGTATTCCAGTATATCCTTGACAATCGGATAGTCTGCGGCTAGCTTCTCAAGCACCTCCGCCGCTGTCGAGTACCCCGTCTTGGTCTTTTTACCGCCGGGCAGCTTCATTTTCTCGAATAAGATTTCTCCTAATTGTTTCGGGGAATTAATATTAAAATTTTCTCCCGCCGCTGAGTGAATTGCCTGCTCAAGCTCGCCAATCCTGCCGTTGAGCGCCTCTCCATACGCCTTCAGCTCCTCCGGCTTGACAAGAATGCCCTCCCGCTCCATGTCAAACAGCACATACGTAAGCGGCATTTCCAACTCTCTAAACAGTTTCTCCATATGATTCTGTTTCAGCGCGGCTTCCAGTATCGGTCTTGCCTTGTATAAACAGTATGCTTCCTTTGCCAGATATGCCAGACATTCTTTCCTCCTGCCGCGGTATGCCGAGGCGAGGTCTGCCTTGCCAAACACCTCCGCCCACTTCTCAAGCTGGATATGGAGATATTCCGCTGCAATGTCGGTGCTATCATAATCATTTTTGAGCGGATTTACCAGATATGCAGCAATCTTGCAGTCAAAAACATTTTTGGTCAGCGCATATGCGGAGAGTGTCCTGTCACGCTCAGCTGAAACCATTTTCTTATAATCATTCTTGACATCAAACACAGAGACGATCATCTGCTCTGCCAGCAGCAGCCGCTCAAGCTGTTCCTGCAAGAATGCTGCCGAGATTGCCTCTTTGCTCTCAATCAAGTACACATTCTGCTCATTCTCAGAACCGCCGCACAACAGACAGCCAAATACCTCCTCCGACGCATCTATTTGCAAATGCATCTGCCCGTCGGCAAACGTCCCCAGCTCGCCAGCGTCCTTCGCCTTGGCATAGACAATCCGGACTGCGGCATTTCCAGCCTTTATCGCTGTCTCAAAAGCACGACTGGCATCTTCTGTTGTCCTGATCTCGATCACCTTGAGGTCTCTGTCAAGATTGACTGCCGGCGTCCGGTTCTCCTGTCCCTCCTGCTCAAACTTGCCGCTCAGCCCAAGCTGGCGCAATCGGGTGTCCGCCTCTATCGTAAAAAGGCTGTCTGCATCGAAGCGAGCTTTTTCGTCTGAAAAATCAACTGCTGCATCTGTATTAATTGTATAAAAATCCCGATATCTGTCAATATTTTCTTTATTTTCCTCGAGTTTCTCCCGAATGCTCTTCTGCGGCAGCTCGTCTGTATGCGCATACAAATTCTCAACCGACTCGTAGGTATCCAGCAGATTTGCCGCTGTCTTTTCGCCGATGCCAAGCGCCTTTGACAATATCAAGGCTTCACAAAAATGTGCTGGTACTGCCTCATAGTCCACAAACTCCATTTTTCCTTCGCCAGTTGCAAGCAGGCTGACCTTGACATGTTCCGATGCAAACTGCAAAAAATCACGATTACATGACACGACTGTCATTTTTTTGTCCGAACGCGCTGTGATGGTACCGATTATATCAATAACCTTGCAGCCCGCCTTTTCCACTATATATATATTCATCGCCGAAAGAAGTTCTTTCAGAACAGGAAGCTGCTCGCAAAGTGCCGCTGGCATTTTCTGTAAAGCCTTCTGGCTGTCAGCGTTGTCCGCTTCAAATACCACACTCAGATATTCTGGTTTTTCTGATGCATTTTTTTCTGTTGTAATCCGAAACAGAAGGTTCAAAAACCCATAGACCGCATTGGTGTGGAATCCCGCCGTATCCGTCATCATTGGCACACTATAAAAAGCTTTCTGTAAAATACTGTCACCATCTATCAATACAATTCTACTCATTCAGCTCTAAACTCCTCCCAGCAAAAACATACATACTATCATAGAGCCAACTAAAAAAAGACCGGCTTTGAGCTGTTTATATAACTTTTTGCGCGTAATAGTACGATTCAGCCTGTCCTCCAGTTCACTCTGCACATCAATATCCTCAGCATTCTCCAATCTGCTGATGCCTTCCAGCAGAAGGTATTCTACCGTAAGTTCTTCCATACATTCACTACAGGAAGATATATGTTCTACAAACTGATATGCCGTATCCAAATCCAACTCATCTTTTAAAAATAAATGAATACAGCGCTGTGCTTCTTTACAATCCATTGCTGTCCTTTCATCTTCGTATCCTTAGCGTGCCCTTACAGCACGCCGCTCCATCGTTTGAGAGCAGTGCCCTTCAAACATGTTTCCATAATTCGTTTACTTGAACATATTACCTTCCTAATAATACACTATATCCCGGTAATTTTAAAGAGCGAATTTCTAAAATTTCACTTTTAAACAGTTTCCTCGCGCTATTTTTGTAAAATTTGACAAGATTTTATATATGCCTCATACAGTTCCGGCCTGCGCTCCTTTGTCCTCTCCAAAGACTGCTCCATGCGCCACTTTTCAATATTGGCATGGTGCCCGCTCAAAAGTACCTCCGGCACCCTTCTCTCATGCCAGATTTCCGGTCTTGAGTACTGCGGATACTCCAAAAGCCCATTGGCATGGGATTCCGTCTGCGCTGACTCGCCATTATTGAGCACCCCCGGCACAAGCCTTGACACGGCATCGATCAGTACCATCGCGGGAAGCTCGCCGCCTGTAAGCACATAATCACCGATGGAAATATAATCCGTAACAATCTCCTCCAGCACCCGCTCGTCAATTCCTTCGTAATGTCCGCACAAGAAAATCAAATCCTCCTCCTGTGACAACTCTGCTGCCTTTTTTTGATGGAAAACCTCTCCCTGCGGCGTCACATAGATGACGCGCGTTCTGTGCTTTGCACCCTTGCGCTGTGCAATCCTCTCCTCCAATGCCTGCCAGCAGTCATACACCGGCTGCGCCTGCATCAGCATACCTGCCCCGCCGCCATACGTGTAGTCGTCCACCTTCTTATGCTTATCAAGTGTGTAGTCGCGTATATTTACCGCCTCTATGGAGATACAGCCCTTTTCCTCTGCCCGTCCTATAATGCTGGTCCGAAGCCCGTCAAGCACCATCTCAGGAAACAGTGTCATAACATGAAAATGCATAAATCCTCTCCCTAATCCAACAGTCCATCCATAATGTGTACCTTCATCTTCCGATTCTCCAAATCCACGTCAAGGATACACTGCTTGATTGCCGGGAACAATACCTGTCTGCCGTCCTCAAACTTGACCTCGTACACATCATTGGCACCAGTCTCGATCACATTCGTCAGCACACCGAGATACTGGTCTTGCTCATCATATACTGCCAAACCAATCAAATCCGCTATAAAATACTCGTCGCGCCCAAGTCTTACTGCGTTTTCCCTTGTCACAAGCAGCGGTTTTCCCTTGTATTTTTCTATGTCGTTGATACTGTCAAAGCCCTTGAATTTCAGGATTGCATACTGTTTAAAGAACTTAACGCCTTCTATTTCAAGCAGTTTCTTTTCCTTTCCTGTATCTAAGATAACCTCCTTGAGCTTCTTGAATCGCCTCACATCATTTGTGGTGGGAAACACCTTTACTTCTCCGTGAATGCCGTGCGGCTGCGTGATCGCCCCTACCTGCAATAAATCGTCCATGAATCCTCCTTCTGATTTCCAAAAATATGTTTCAGTACTGTATTGCGCAAAGAAAAGGGTGTTCATAAGAACACCCTTTTATGACCTTACACAATCTCAACATCTACCTTTAGATTATCCTTGGAAGATGCTGCCTTGACAACAGAACGGATTGCCTTCGCAATTCTGCCCTGCTTCCCAATCACTTTCCCCATATCGGTCGGTGCTACATGAAGTTCTACAGTGATATTTTTACCCTCTGTCTTCTCTGTAACGACTACCTCATCAGGATTGTCCACTAAAGCCTTCGCGATAACTTCGACTAACTCCTTCATCATTCACACCTCCATGAGTGTTCGATTCATCTTATTTTTCAATTCCTGCCGCCTTGAAAATTTTAGAAACGACCTCTGTCGGCTGTGCGCCATTTGACAACCACTTCTTTGCGAGCTCCTCATTTACCTTAAACTCGCTTGGGTCTGTGTTTGGATTGTAGGTACCGATCTCCTCGATGCACTTTCCGTCTCTGGGTGATCTCGAATCTGCTACGATGATTCTATAGATAGGAGCTTTCTTCTGACCCATTCTTCTTAATCTGATTTTTACTGCCATTTTTCTTCACCTCATAAATCTTTCTTTTTTATTAATATAATAATGTATTAAAAAGGAAGTTTAAATCTTCCCTTTTTACCTGCGCCAAAACCTCCCATCATTCCCGGGAGCTGCTTCATCATCTTCTGAGACTGCTCAAACTGCTTGATGAAACGGTTTACCACTGCGATATCCACGCCTGCACCTTTTGCGATACGGTGTTTCCGGCTCGGATTCAGCAGTCTTGGGTCCTTGCGCTCTGCGGGTGTCATGGACAGTACGATCGCCTCCATGCGCGCAAGCTGCTTGTCGTCCACTGCCGCCTCGATATCACTCGCCTTGATTCCCATACCGGGCATCATGCCAAGAATGCTTGACAAGCCGCCCAGTTTTTTCATCTGACTCATACTCTCAAGATAATCTTCAAAGTCAAATTTGCCTTTTTTCAGACGCGAAGCCATCTCTTTTTCCTTCTCCGCATCCATGTCAAGATTTGCCTCGGCAACCTTGTCAATCAGCGTGAGGACATCCCCCATTCCCAGAATACGGTTTGCCATTCTGTCCGGGTAAAACTGCTCGATGTCTGACAGCTTCTCGCCAGTGCTTACAAATAAGATCGGCTTTCCTGTGACCGCCTTTACCGAAAGCGCCGCACCGCCTCTGGTATCGCCATCCATCTTCGAGAGGATGACACCATTCACGCCTACCTTATCATCAAATTCTTTTGCCACATTGACGGCATCCTGTCCGGTCATGGCATCTACCACCAAAAGGGATTGGTGCACCTCGACATTTGCCTTGATCTCTTGCAGTTCTGCCATCATTTCCTCGTCTATGTGCAGACGGCCGGCAGTATCTATAATTACAATATTGTTATGATTCTTTGCGGCATGTTCCAAGGACGCCTTCACGATATCGACAGGCTTATGATTCGTTCCCATCGCAAAAAAGTCCACCTGCTGTTTGTCCGCATTCACCCTCAGCTGCTCAATCGCGGCTGGTCTGTAAATATCACACGCCACAAGCAGCGGCTTCTTGCCCTTTAACTTGAGCTTCCCGGCAATCTTCGCAGCAGCAGTCGTCTTGCCTGCACCCTGCAAACCACACATCATGATCACCGTTGTCGCCTTGCCGGGCTGTAATTCCAGCTCTGTTGTATCAGAACCCATCAAGGCTACCATTTCCTCATTGACGATCTTGATCACCATCTGTCCGGGATTCAAGCCATTCATGACATCTGAACCAATCGCGCGCTCCTCCACAGACTTCACAAACTGCTTTACGACCTTAAAGTTGACATCCGCCTCAAGAAGCGCCATCTTGACTTCCTTGAGCGCCGACTTGACATCCGCTTCTGTCAGACGCCCCTTGCTTCTTAAATTTTTAAATACATTCTGAAGTTTATCCGTTAAGCTCTCAAATGCCATCCGATCAAAGCTCCTCCATTATTTCATTTGACAATCGTTTTATCTGCTCATCCTCTGTAAGCTGGTTAATCTGTTGGATATTTTGCTTGATCTTAGAGAACTTTTCCACCAGATGAAGTTTTGTCTCATATTCCACTAATATCTTGTCGCACCGCCTGATCTGGTCATGTACACCCTGTCGGCTGATTCCCTGCTCGTCTGCAATCTCACTCAAGGTCAAATCATGAAAAAACGCATCCTCATACAGCTTCTTCTGATGCGGTGTCAGCAGATCTCCATAAAAGTCATAAAGCATCCCCTTATATTCCCGTTTTTTCAGTCCATTTACTGCATTTTCTGCTGCCAGATTCCCTGTTTCCATGCTGGTTCCTCCAATATGATTGTTATGCGACTTTATTAGATTACTACAAAAGGTGGTGGGTGTCAAGCATTTTTTCTTTACGGATTATGTTTGATGAATAAACGATGAACTGTCAAATCTGCCAATCTCCATGGATACCCTGAAATAATCCTCCTCATTGTCAATCTCATCTATGTAGTGTGGCTTATATGACATCCCAAAGATGTTCATGTCAGATGCGACCTCATTTAGCGCCTCCTCTGCATATACCTGATTTTTTCCTGTTTCCACATACAAGACAACCCTGTCCCGCCAGATCTGGACGGCATCAGCTCCAAGCTTATACATCGGCTGAAACGCGTAGCAGTCCGTACCAAATATCTGCACGGACACTTTTTTCAATATTCCATCACAAAACTGTGCCTTGAAATCTTTTCGCGGCAGAATTTTATCCTCGTGAAAGAGGCAGAGCGACCTCGTCTGATCAGACAGCATCTCCCGCACCAGATTTTCGTTAAACACAAGATCCCCGTGCAAAAGCAGCAGCTCTGTATCCAGATAAGCCCTCGCCAGATACATCGAGACGATATAATTGGTCGTCCGATACTGCGGATTGGGCACAAAAATAAAGCGCAGACTGGGGTTGCGCCGCTGGCACGCTGCCGCCTGCGACTCAATCTGCTCCGCAAACGGCCCTGTCGTGACAACAAACTCATCGACACCGCACGCGCCTAAAATCCTGATCTGGCGGGCAAAAATAGTCTCCCCGTTATAAAGCTTTGTCATGCACTTGGGCTGCAGACGGGTGCCCTGCCCCATGCGGCTTCCCATTCCCGAATTAAATATGACAGCCCGCATCACGGCCTCCTTTCCTGATTCTGCTCAGCAACCTCTTGTTGAGGCGCAAAAACAGCCTGATATTCTCCCTCAGTGAAACTCTGTCCATATACCCCGGCGGCGTCTGTGCACCCCTGTCAGAAGTACACCAGTAACTCCTGTCAGAAAAATACCGCTCCGTATACAGATACGGTGTCAGCAATGCATCAAGCGCCCGAATATCATATCGGTAATACGGTCTTGCGAGCCGGACTGCCCCGCTCAGCTCCACGACTTTCCCCACAAAGGACATGCAGTTGTGCGCGCCATCGATCACAAATCCGTGCAACACAGGCATCGTAACCATGGAGTACAGATTAAACAGGTATTTGTCCTGCTGCCGTTCCACATGCCTTAGAAAATGGTAAACCTCTCTCTTTGCGCGCAGGTCTATTGGCAGCCTGAAAACCTTAAGCTTCACCCTGTCATGCGTGCCAAAGCAGTAACAGCCGCGCGTCTCATGCATAAAACCCGCATCGAACGGCGCATAGTGCCGCCTCCGCGAAAACGTGATAAAATCCTCAAAACGGTCATCCTTACAGACTGCGATGTGCGAATACTCATATCCCCCAGACAAAACACGCGACACCTTTCCCAGCCCCGTGTGAGCCTTTACCAGCACGATGTAAATAGAATCATTTTTTATCGCGTTCCCTGCCATATTCACTCAGCCTCCAAAAGCAATCACTTTCTATACAAAATCATTTCTCATCGTATTTCCTGTCACAGTTCCTTAGCCTTCGAAATAATTGTACCTGTAATCTTATCATTTCATAATACATCAGTGCCCCGCCCGCCAGGACAACGAAGTCTGCCAGATTGTATGTAAATCCATAAAACTCGATACCCGCCCCGCGGCGACAGACGATTCCCATGATGCAGATCAAGGCAAAAAACAGGTGTGTTTCAATTGGCCCAAGCCTCGGAAACAAAAATTCGTCCAGATACAGGATATAATTCATGGCTGTAAACATCAACAGCGCATACACCGGCACCATCAAAATCGCGACATGGAAATGAATCACCCCCGTAAATGCGAGCGCGATGATCAGATACGTGATGTGCAGGATATCTGTCAGCAGGTCAAAGTACCCACCCGCCTTAGAACTCATATTCCTCGTCCTCGCCACATACCCGTCCAGGTCGTCACAGACCAGATGACACGCAAGTCCGCAGATCGTTCCGATGAGAAACCACCTGTTCAGCCCGGACAGCGCGGCACAGACAATGCCCGCAAGCCCGCCTAATGCCCCGACAAGCGTGATCTGGTTTGGCGTCACACGCGCCGGAATCCGCTCCCCGATCGTCCTGTAGAGAAATTTCTGTACACGCGTTTCCAGTCTGCTCGGTATAATCTTCTTCATTGCTTTCCCTTCTTTCGATATCATATGTTATTCATCGTCATTGCGGCGTTTCCTGTGAAGCATATTTGCCACAAACGACCTGATATAATCCCCGTAATCAATAAAATCGTACACCCCCTCCCGCTTCGCTTTGAGAAAGAGACGTATGAGCAATATATAATAATGAAAGTAAAAGCTTCTCACACTCATATGCTCCGGCCGGGCTACAAGGTGGAGATAGTCAAAATGGGAGGGATTGTCCGTGATCATCCTGTCGCTGTATCGCTCGTAGGTCGGTGTGCACAGTTCCGGCGTAAAGATGGACAGCGCCACATGCCGCACCTGATGCTCCACAATCCACTGGTAAAGCGCCCTGAAATCCTTGGCGCGAAATCCCAAATCGATGATAAACATTCCCATAATGTGGATTCCCAGCTCATTACAGGTCAAAATACTCTGTATATTGTCGTCTATATCCGAGTGCTTCTCATAACGCTCCAGGTAGCAATCCTCAATCGCCTCAAGTCCCACAAGAACATAGTATAACCCGATATCCCTGAGCTTTTTCATCATGTCGGGATTGCGGGCAATATAATCCGCCCTTCCATAACAGATGTATTTTTTATGAATCCCGCGCCTTCTGACCTCTTTCACAAACCGGTTCAGCCTGTCCGTGTCATACAGGAAATCATCGTCCGCAATATAGATATTCTCTGCTTTGATCTGCGCGATTTCGTCCACCACATCGTCGATATCGCGGCTGCTTAACTGTCCCATATTCATCCTGTTCCTGTGGCAGAATGAACATCTGTATGGACAGCCATAGGCAGTCCGCACCCAAGCGGCATGACCAAGCTCAAGATACTGATATCGGTGTAGGAAAGAGTCAAAATAGCTTCTGTCCGGCCTTGGCAGGCGTCTGATATCAAACGGTTCCCCTGCCTGATAATGCCATGTTCCCTCCAACTGATAGCATACCCCTGCCATCTGCGCCAGTGCCTCCTTCTTGTGATACACCGCATAGTTCACGATATCCAGAAGTCTGTAGATGTCAAATGTAGTCAGTATAAAATCCACGTAAGGCCGGTACATGCGCACATAACAAAGTTGCGCGTGCAGCCCTCCGAGTATTGTCACCGCACCGCACTCCTTCGCGTACTGACAGTACTCCAGCATAAAATTTTCCTGCCGCGCCCTGCCGCATATATACACGACATCGGCCTCTGTCTCCTGAATCGCAGGCATTGCGCCAAACGTCTCTATCTGACCATCATATAACACAACTTCATGCCCCTCTTTTTTCAGCAGGGCGGATATGTACTCAAGCTCCAGACATTCATTCTCGATAACACCAACAAAATTGTACCGCGTCCTCGATATTTCCGGGTGGATTAGCAAAAACGTAAGCTTACGCCGTTTCATCAGACCTGTCCTCCTTTGTCAGCTCATTGTACGCCACCTTGCCCACTAGTGTTCTGGGCAGTTCCTCTAATACCTCATATGCATACGGCCACGAGTATTTTGCGAGATTTTTCTCACAGTGCTCCCGGATCTTCTGTAGCAGCTCCGCCCGCTTTTCTGCATCCTGTACATTGTCCTTTGGCACGATAAACGCCTTTGCCACCTGTACCTTATAAGGGTGGCTGATGCCGACGACGCAGGATGTCAGCACCTTCTCATGCGAATCGATCACACTCTCGATATACTGCGGATACAGGCAGTAGCCCGAACTGACGATCAGCCTCTTGAGCCTCTGCCTGAAATAGACAAAACCGTCGGAATCCATACTTCCCAAGTCGCCTGTGTGAAGCCACAGCCTGCCGTCCTCATGTCTCTGGAGCACCTTGTCCGTCTCCTCCTGGTCATTCAGGTATCCTTTCATGACAGTCAGACCACTCAGGACGATCTCGCCCTCCTCGCCATAGAGCACTTCCTCGTGTGTCTGCGGCTTTACAATCTTGTAATATGTATCGGGATAGGGAATGCCGATGCTCCCCTCCCTGTATCCGTGCAGCGGCGTGAGACAGCTCCCCGTCACACACTCTGTCAGCCCGTAACCCTCCCTGATCTGCGCGTTTGAACCATGCTGCCGCAGAAACTCGTCCACCTTCTGTTTTAGTGCGACAGACAGCGAATCCCCGCCTGATATGACGCATTTTAGAAAGGAAAGGTCGTATCCTTCAAGCGAACCGCTCCTCAACAGCGCCTCATACAGAGTTGGCACGCCCGCTATGATATTGGGCTTATACTTTCTGAGCAGCCTGGCACAATGCCCCGCGTCAAATCCGGGCAACAAAATATCCATGCAACCCGCGCACAGCGCCGTGTGAATGCAGATTCCAAGTCCAAACCCGTGAAATATGGGCATGATGGCAAGAAGCCTGTCTTGCGGCTGCAGACAGGCGCACATTGCCTCTCCCTGCACTGCCAGCGCATTAAAATTCAGGTTGGTAAGCTCGATACCCTTGGGAGAGCCCGTCGTGCCACCGCTGTAAAGAATTGCCGCCACATCGTCTCCCTTGCTTCGGCGCCCTGTGTCACTGAGGTTCCCCGCGCCCTTTCGTCCCATCGCCATAAATTGCTTCCAGGGCAGACAGTCTGACACAGATTTCGCAAGCCTGCCTTTTGTCAGATATTTCATCCAAAATAGGCAGCCTGGCACGGATTTCGCACGTCTGCCTTTTGTCAGATAATAGCCGAATTTCATATGAAATGGCATGGAATCCGCCACCGACACCAGAATACACTGCCTGAGTCCCGTCTCTTTCATAACCTCGCGAAGCTTTGGAAGGCACAGATCGACCGCCACAATATATTCACTCCCCGAGACCGTCACATAATGGCAGATCTCCGCTGCCGCCGACAGCGGATGGATCATGTTCGCCACAACCCCGATCTTATTCAACGCGTAGAAGCTTATGACAGCCTCCGGCGTGTTCGGCATACAGATGCTCACTCTGTCGCCGCACCGCACGCCAAGCCGCAAAAAGGCGTCCGCGCAGGTTTGGATGTCCCTGTGCAGCTGCGCGTAAGTCGCCTTTCTCCCAAAATAGTCATAACAGTAGTTATTCATAAACGGCACCGTTCTGCGCTCCATAAACTCATACAATGACATCTCCCGCGGATATTCAAGATGCGCGCTGACGCCCTCGTAAAAAGCATACCACGGTGTCTTAATCTGATTTGTCTGCATATTTATTCCCCTATGTATTCCTCTCCTGTGTCAACATCTGCTTTGTCCGCTGGTTGGTTTCTCATGTATCCATCTTCTGCGTCAATATTTGCCTTGTCCGCAGGTTGGTTTTCTATATTTTCATCTACTGTAACAACATCTGCTTTGTCCACTGGTTGGTTTCCCTGCGTATCCATTTCCTGTGTCAACATGTCCCTGATCGTATTGTAAAGCAACGTATTTGCCTCCTCCACTGTGAGATTTGCCACGTCAAGAGGCTCCCCATATTTTATCTGAAGATTCCTGCTGCGAAACCGGTACTCCCCCGTGATTGCATACGGAATGATGCTGCTCTGCGCCCTCTTTGCCATCACGACCGCCCCATATTTGAAAGGCAGCAGAATTTGATCTGTATAATTGCGTTTTGCCTCCGGCGACACATTGATAATGCAGTCGTTTTTAAGATACTCCACCGACTGGTCGAGCGCCGCCGGGTTGTGCGCCGCGTGAAGGTCTACCGGAATCGTTCCCACACCGCGAAACAGCCAGCCGAAAGCCCCATCGTGAAGCTCCTTCTTGGCGAGCGTATGCACCGTCCTGTTCGTACAGCAGTCCACTAAAATCGGGTCTAGCGCATGCTTGTGATTGCCCGCCAGCACTGCCCTTCCCTCCCTTGGTATGAACGCTTTGTTCACGATCTTAGGGTGGTATACGATCATGAACAGGGCATAAAAGATCGCCCGAATTATTTTGTATAACAATGGGTTTTTCTGACGGTTGGTCATTTTTGTGTATCCTTTCCTGATTGTACATTATTTGTACATTATTTTCGCCATAAAATGTCTTAAACTGTTTCAGCTCAGATATAAGACAGTATACACGATTTTTCCATTGCGCACAATTCATAAATTGCACTATCGTTACGCTATCAAGGCTTTACACCTTTTATATGATCTGTTATGATGAAATTATACTGGCGGTCGAAAAGACTGACCGCCAATATAACGGGCAGCAAAGGAGAGGATGCTATGGGGCGTTTTCTGAACATAGGAAATAAAAATTTTGCGGAGTTTTCTAAGACGCAATATTTTGTCGATAAATCCAGGCTGATCAATAAACTGATCAAAAAGGATATCACAGAAAAATTCGTCTGTAACAGCAGAGCACGACGGTTTGGGAAGTCGGTCACGGCGGATATGCTTGTGGCATATTTCAGCAAGGGCGCCGATTCGAAAAGTCTGTTTGAACCGCTAAAATGCGTGAAAGACACGCTGTTTCTTGAGAATATGAACGCGTATGATACGATCTTTGTAGACATTCAGGCCTGTTTTAAAGAAGCAGAGGAGATCATGGCAGCACCAAATCAATATATTCGCAGCGGTTTGATCAACGAACTGAAAGCGGCGTATCCGAAATTCGTTTCAAAGAAGATGGCGCTGGCAGCAGCGCTGGAATCCATCTATAACCAGACAGGCGAAAGGTTTGTTATCATCTTTGACGAATGGGACTATCCCATTAGAGAACTTGATGAGAGCAGTCCTGACAGACTGGCATACACAGAAATGCTGCGTGGATTGTTCAAGAACAATGCCGCAAAGTCATATGTGCGATTAGCATATCTTACCGGCATCCTGACCATCGCCAGATTCAAACCGCCCAGCCGGATAAACGGCATCATAAACAAAGACGCCAAAACGCTCATCCCGCTTCCCCACACGGTGAGATAGACTGGATTGTGGTATCCCCACGAATCTATGCCATCCATGAGCATAGAATACGCCTCATAACCTGCATACGCTTCATCGGCGTGGATTCCTACTGGATAGACACCTATTCCGATTGCGCGGCTTGCCACTGCAAGCATCAGAATCATAATAATGGTTACTCTGTATTTCATCTTTATTTCCTCTCCAATCCCGCCTTCTGGATGTCCTTGATCTCTTCCGCCAGCTGCCTTCTTTTCTTCCATTCTTCCATTGAAAGTAATATGCTCGATTTTGTACTGAATAATGTATAATTACATCAAAAAAGTTCACTGTATGATTTTAATTTCAGACAATGCACCCTCATAATTGATAAAATAATTCATGCAGAGTTCTATGCTCCTCACTCCGCAAATTTCACTACGACGACATCCTCCACTATTTTGATGGAGCCTGCCGCCGGGTATACTGGCATTTGTATGATTTCCTTACTGGTCAGATCTGCTTCTACAAACTCTGTATCAAAACCGCAGTAATATCTGATAAAATACTCGATACTGTACGCCTCCGCCAGCACGGTGTCACGTCCGCTCATCTCAAATACTTCCATCACCTGATTTCTGTACAGACTCTGATCTTCGATCTGCCCGGAACCGACCAATGCCGTTTTCATTCCCGGCTCATACCCGTCCAGCATCTTGATCTGCGTGATTACGCTTCCATAATATCCCGACGCCTGTTCATAGCCCAGATACATGCTGAGATACTGTGCATTTGCGAAATGACAATAACTCAGGATCCCGGCTGCCAGCACCAGCATTGCACTCCATTCTGTCCACAGCGCACACTGTATCCTTCGTTTTGATGCTGCATTCCGTTTATAACGGTCTAAAAGGCAGACTGGCAGAATTAGCAGGCATACATAAGCGTAGCGCATCAGCGAATACACCTCTTGAATGACGATGTAAATGCTGTTCACTGCAACGGCAAATGCCACTGCCAGCACCGCAATCACTACAATCTTCAAATACTGCTGCTCTTTTAAAAACTGAAGGATAAACAACAAAAGCAGCAGACCAGACAAAAGGAACAGAAAAAGATACATTCCTTTGGTGACAATATTATAACTCAGCTCTAGGTCATTATTGTACACAATCCCGAAAAAATCGCTGAAAATCCTGCGAATAAAATCATTCTGCACCGTACCAGCACCTCTGTATCGTGAAAGCTTTTGTCTTGTAGCAATCAGTGAAAACTGCGTAATAATAATATAGAGTATACCGCCCGACAGTAGCTGGCTGAAATAGTAGACAGCCTTTTTTACTATTTCTATACAATCATTTTCACGTTCTACAGACATCATCATCACTGCAATCACACAGATGGATGCCGCAAAGGGCATATATGCCTGATAAATCCCCATAGAGCATGCAAGCAGCAAAGAACCGGCCGCAAACCAGAACTTTCCTTTTCTTTTCACGGTACACCAGACGGCGCATACCGCCAAAAGCAGCGCAGCTCCATAATACGGCGCCGTAAACATAAAGAAAAATGTCGCTGTCCAGCTTGGATATACTGCCATTGCCGCACCGATTACAATATTGCCCGCAGTGCTTTTTACGCCTAACACATCCGCTGTAAGGCCTGCCGACAACGCGATCAACACCAATGTAATAAATCCATTTACCCAAGGCAGGCTGTATACAAAGTCCAAGTGATATGCAGTCGCAGCCAAAAACCACAAAAACCACCTTCCCAGCCGAAATGTCGCCCCAAATCCATTGATTCCCATGTCATCATAATTTGGAAGCTTATTCATAAACATATACAAATGTGCCGCTATGCCAAAAAAACTGCCGCAAGAAACGCTGTTTTAAATGGCTTGGATAATCCGACATAAACTCCCTGCACTGTCTCATCTATAGATCGCATTGTTCTCAAATGTATGGCTCCTTTCCATTATTCTATCATTTTGTCAGCGAAGCGGTACCGCATGTTCTATCTGAAACACCGTTCCCACAATATACCCGTCTGCCTCATAATAATTCAAATCAAAATCTTCCATATTTCCTGCAAGATACTCCTTTTCATCCGTTTTGAATAAATAGATACAGGAATCATCTAAATGCTGCATACTCTGCCAGGTTGTCTCATTGACATTAACTGCTCTGGCAAAATAGTAATTATTCATCGTCCAGCCATTGTCATACGCATATTTAGCAAAGTCCATAATTGGACCATCGTCAAGATTGTGCGATACCCACACGATATGTTCGATGGATTCCCTGCCTGCAAGCTCCTCCCAGACTGCGCTTTTTAGAGGCGTTTCGTATGCCCGTTCATACGCAAATGCCTGCCGCTGCATCGCCAGCTTATTTCCAATATCAAAGATCTGCAAAAAGATACACACGGCAAACAAGACCGTGGCAGTATGTTTTCCCCTGCAAAAAGAATGCCAAAATCTGTCATAAATCTGCTCCATGCCACAGTCCGCATGCCAGAAATACCACGATCACATTTCTGTACTGACAGAGCTTCCCTTTCCTGCTGCCGCCTAGCGGGATATAGAGATAATCGCGAAACCATGTTGAAAGTGAAATATGCCACCGATGCCAAAACTCTCTGATTGATGCCGCAAAATACGGCGCAGAAAAATTATCCACCAGCCGATATCCCATCACCTCTGCTGCTCCTTTTGCAATTAGAGTATAGCCTGCAAGGTCACTATAGATCTGAACGGCAAACAAAACTGTTGCGAGAATCACGAAAACACCCTCATAATGTGATGGCATATCAAAGACGGCGTTTACAAAAATTGCTGCTCGGTCTGCAATCATGAGTTTCAGAAAATATCCCCATAACATCCTCATAAGCCCGTTCCTCATGGCATCAAAATCAAACCTATGCTCCTCGTCGATCTGCTGTATCAGATTTTTTGCGCGCTCGATTGGACCAGCCATCAGTTGTGGGAAAAACGACAAAAATAATGCATATTTCAAAAAACTGCGTTCTGCCGGAATTTCACGCCTGTATACATCTACAAGATAACTAATCGAATGAAAAATATAAAAAGAAATGCCGATTGGTAATATTAAATTGTTCTCTGGAATCGAAATAGAGAGACCGAACTGGTCTAAAATCGAATGGAGTCCCTGAATTGAAAAATCAATGTATTTGAACAGAAGCCAAATACCCAGATTGAATACAATACCAAAAGATACGATAATCTTTGATATTGAATCAGATACGCAAAATACCCCCCCCCCGAGTATTTTTCTATCCATAAACCGCTCACATACGTCACAACAGTCACAAACAATAACAGCAGTACAGCTCTTACATCCCAGCACATATAAAAGAAATAGCTGGCTGCCAGCAGCCATAACACCTGTTTCTTCTTTGGTAACAAAAAGTATATAACAACTACAATTGGAAAAAAAATAGAAAGCTGTATGAATTAAAGAACAAATTTACACCTCCTCAATATTTCAAGTAGTGCTATTATATCATAAATTTATTTATAATTCTATCTATTTTTCCATTTCCTTCCATTTTCTTTGTTTTTTCTTTAGCTTCCTCTACTCGCCGCGCACCCCATGCGCCGCCTTAACGGCATACTTCCTCTGTACGGGGCTGCGCACAAAAAGGATGCTAAGCTGATAGACTTTGCACCCTCTTCATTTGCTGCTATTTACTTATTAGTACTCCGCCCACGCGATCTTCCAGCTCCCAAGATCGGCGGCATGGCCGTCAATTGTATATAAAATGCGGCGGTCGTAGTAATCATCTATGTGAATCCGCTGTCGCTGCTCCCCGGCAGGCACTTCGGCGAAGGTGCGCCCGTATGCCGCATGTGCTATGCCAAATGCATCCAAAACCGTCGGCACGAGCTCCGCCTGCGTCACAGGCGCCTCACTGGTCTGCATGGCAGTGTGCTGTTCGTCAGGCAGCTTCACCAGTAGAAGCGGTCTTGAGGTCTGGTCTGGCTGGCCACTCGTTTTTTCAGTGTCCACGATCTTTCCCACCCCGTGATCGGCAGTGATAATGATAGTGGTATCCTCATATTTTCCGAGTGCCCTTAGCTGTTCCAGATACTCATATACGATTTTCAGGCTGCCCGTTCCCTGTGCATTGCGCGATGACATTCTGCCAGTGGGTTCATATTTTAAATCATCTGTCAGATAAAACGGCGCGTGCGGCCCGCGCATGTGATAAAAGCGAAATGCACTCTTTTTCTCCTCAGAAACCTGCAAGCCGTTCTCCATCAAATTCTGATAAAATAACAAGTCATTGTCAATGCTCCAGACATTCTCATTGTAGTACATCTCTTTAATATCAGATGTATAATATTCATACTGTTTTTTCAGGAAAAAGGGCATGGTTTTATACAAGGATGTCCGCAGCATCGTGCGGTATGTTTTGCCAGCATCATACTTCTGCACTGCATTCTCCGTATAATTCTCCATATTCTGATACAGCTTCCTTGGCAGCAGCCCCAGATCTGTATATATTTCCACGTCGACTCCCTGCGCGGCCAGACGCTCATAGACATCACTGTTTTGATAAGCATATTCATGATAACTGCCCGCATCCTCCTTCCACACCGCCCCGGTGAGCAGGCTGGTAATCCCATCACCTGTATGGGCAAACTGGGATGTGCTGTTCCTGTAATAGGTAAAGTCTGCCAATGGTTCTAAAATACGTTCATTCTCCCCGCAGAGCTCCTCGAACCAGCTACCGTCAAAATTATCAAGGACAAACACAAGCACATTCTCCTTCTGTGCCAATTCCAGCGCGCCTTTTGTAGTAATCGCCGCATGGGTATGTTCACTTTTCAAGTCCGATGTCAGAAGAAGCCAGCCTAATGCTGCCAGTTGAATCAATGAAATATAGATGCAGACAATCCGGCACAGGGAACGAATAGATGTTTTGCGGCTTCCGCCGATCACAACTGCCAGCAGTATGACAAGCCATATGCCGCTGTTGAGCAGTAATTTGGGCATAGACCATGACTGTGCCTCGCCGTTCATGGCGTCGAGCGGACCATTGAGCACCATCTGTTGCAGATATCCCGCACAGCCAATTCCGGCCGCCACAAGATACGCTGCGCGAAAGCACCCTTTGGGCAAAAATATCACGAAAATAAAATCCAATAAGAAAATCATTACAATACTTCCTGTCAGCATAATGCCCAAAAATGGCAGAATACCGCCAGTAAACTCTTCTATATTATGAAGATACAGCTCACTGGGCAGATAGATTCCTGTCATTACAACCCAGATGCTAATAAATGGCAGCGCCTCCACAAAATACTTCCAGTACTCTCCTGCTCCACAAAACGCCGGCTTCCATTGCCCGCTGCCCCGGTGAACGCCCAAGCCAAAAATCACGCCCGTCGCAAACAGGCATCCTATATATAAAATACAATACGCCCTGTTGTCTATCCTCTCAGACAGCAGAAGCATTCCCAGTACAGCCAAAACATACAGCAGGTCAAAAATCCGTAGAAACAGAACCCCAGCAGATGCAAACAACAGTTTCATTACAAGAAAAGCTGCCGCTGACACTGCCAAAAACACAATCCCGTAATGCAGATAGGTTATGCCCTCGGCATCCCAAAAGCTCTCTGACAAGGTACTTTGCGCCTCGCCCAGATACAGTTTGATGGCAGACGCTGTAAAGTAAATGCCTGCAAAGAAAAACAGGACTGCGCGCAGTCCGTCTGCCATCATGCCATTTTCACTCTTGCTGCGGTTGAATCCTGCCCAGACTATCCCTGCTGCCATTCCAAAGAACAGTATATACCCTATCATCTTTCTTCCCCTGCCCCTATACACTCCTCTGACCACGCGCGCATAAAGTTCACCTTGTTTTCTGCCGCACACTCTTTGGGTCTGCCAAGATCTGCCCTTGAATCCAATGACACCATCACTTCAATCATGGAAAGTGCTCGGTTTGTCATCGCATCTTCCAGCGCTGTCTCCAATTCCTGTCCTGTTTTAGCCAGCACTGCACTGGAATATCCACAGGCTTTTGCTATGGATATATAGGTCTGTCCGCCATATCCTGTCGGTACCGCTCCCACAGACTCATGCGCTGCATTGTTGATCACGATATGAAGAAACTTGCTGGGTGACTGCTTTGCCAAAACCGCCAGCGCCCCCATATGCATCAGCACTGCCCCGTCACCGTCAACACATACAATGCGCTTAGAAGCATCTGCCTGTGCCAGACCAAACGCGATCATCGAGGCATGCCCCATACCGCCCACTGTCATAAAAATCCTGTCATGATTCCCGTACATGGCATCGCACTGTTCATATAATTCCCTTGATATTTTACCGGTTGTGGAGACGATAAATGCCTGCTGATAGACCTTTTTTATCAGTATTTTCAAAACCTGCTCACGCACCAGCTCATAGCCATTGCTCCAGACAAATTCCGCTTCCTTTTCAAATGTACCTTTCCTGACAATGACCGCAAACTGCCTGTTATCCGCCATCGCATTTCTGGCTGCCGCGAGCACTTCTCCAAGCTGCTCCTTTGTCGTCGTGCTGTCTATCACAGCATAAGGCACATCCATCACTTCCAAGAGGGCGCAGGTTATTTTTCCCTGAAAAACATGCTGCGGTTCATCCGGTGTGCCCGGCTCACCACGCCAGCCGATGACAAACAGCATTGGAATGCCATATACCTCCTGATTTGCAATGGACACCAAAGGATTGATCAGATTTCCAAGTCCCGAATTTTGCAGATAGATCAGGCAAGGACGCCGCTGTGCCAGATAGATGCCCGTTGCCAGCCCGACTGCCGCTCCCTCATTTGCAGTCACGTAATGCTGAAATTCCCTGCCGCCGTCAAGACAGACTGCATCACAAAACGGCTTTAATGTAGAGTCCGGCACACCTGCAATGGTTCGAATTCCCAATTTTCTCACTTCCTGTAGAAAAGTACTAGCTCTCATTGATGTATTCTCCTTCGTTCTGTTTCAATGCATTTTTATCCAGTAACATCAATTCCTCCACGGTGTCAACTTCCACAATCTGCCCCGGCTCTACCGGAAAAATTCGCAGTTGAAATTTATCCAGATTCCGGTCAACGACCTCATCCCAGAACAGCCCGGCATTCTCCTCTTTTGTGCAGGCCTCCTCGACGGCATCTGCGAGCACACAGGCGTCTTTCTGCTGAAAATACGAGATTCCTACCATGTTATAGGTATCTGTCCCGCCTTTTCCCACTCTGGAAATAAAACCATCCTGCAAGTCAAAAACCCAGTCGTCCGAATATCCCTGCACCATCTTTCCATAATAGCCTGAGCCCTCAAGCTGTCTGTCAAAAACAGATGCGGCTGAAATCATCAAATCCGCCTCGCAGATCAGGCAGTCCGCAGTTCTGAGCACCTCTCTTGCCGCATAAATTGAAGCGATATTATTCATTGTTTCATAATCTGGATTCTCTATCAAATGAACCTTTTCGTAAGTATCGCACAAATAGGCGAATTGTTCCTTCCGATATCCCACCACGATATAGATTTCCGATACATCCCTGCGAAGCAGTCCTTCAATCACCGTCTCAACCAACGGCTTTCCAAACACTTTCACAAGAGGCTTTGGCGTCTTCAATGTCAGCGGACGCATCCGCTCGCCCAGCCCAGCCGCCATAATGATTCCGATCTCTTTTCCCATTTTACACCTCTCAAAATTCCCAAAACTGTACAGCGGTTTACATATCATCAATGAGTGTAATAATCTCCTGAAATGGCATCAGCTTCGCATCCACCTCGAGCGCTCTGTGGTTTTTCAGAATCTCGACTGCGGTGCTCTGCATCGCTGGAAATGCGCTCCTTGTGAGCTGGTTTGCATAGATGACGATATTGACGCCATGCTGCGCAAGCTCTGCCTCTGTCACACTGTTAAAGGATGTCGGCACGACTACTAGCGGTGTGTTCTTGTCCTGACGGCGGAAGCAGTCGCAAAATTCAAAAATCTCCTCCGGCGACTTCTGCCTTGAATGAATCATGATCGCATCCGCGCCCGCACTGACATAGGCGGCTGCCCGCTGTAAGGCATCCTCCTGCCCTTTCTCCAAGATCAGGCTCTCAATGCGGGCGATAATCATAAACTCTTCAGTGCGCTGCGCATTTTTTCCGGCGCGAATCTTGTTGCAGAAATTCTCTATAGAATCCTGTGTCTGCTCCACATCCGTTCCAAACAGAGAATTTTTCTTTAATCCGGTCTTATCCTCGATAATGACAGCCGACACCCCCATGCGCTCTAGCGTGCGCACATTGTATACAAAGTGCTCCACCAAGCCCCCTGTGTCGCCATCCAAGATAATAGGCTTCGTCGTCACTTCCATCACATCATCAATCGTGCGCAGTCTGGAGGACAGATCGACAAGCTCAATATCCGGCTTTCCTTTTGCGGTGGAGTCGCACAGGCTGGACAGCCACATCGCATCGAACTGGTCCAGCTCCCCATTGTGCGCTACGATGGTTTTCTCGGCAATGAGTCCTGTCAGTCCGCTATGTACTTCGATGGTCTTTACGACAGGACACAGCTTTATGAGCTGCCGCAGGCGGCGGCGCCTGTACTCTGGCATAGAGAGCCGTTCCCGGATATTGTCGTCGATTTTTCGAACACGTTCATTGCAGGTATAAGCAATCTCTATTAATTCTCCGCCATATTTTGCGAGATTTTGCAGTACATTCTCGCGGATTGCACGCTCTGGCCCTTCGCACCAGTTATCTCCATGAATCACATAATCCGGTGAAAGTTCCGCGATGATCTTATCGTACATAATCTCGTTTTGTATGAGAACCGACTGCGCAAGCCCGGTATCGCGTACAATCTGTTTCCGCTCCTCGATTGTGATTGTCGGAAAACGGTTGTATTTGATCATCGCCGCATCGCTCAGGATGCCAACGGTCACCTCACCGTACTTTGCCGCCTCACGCAGCAGATTCAAGTGCCCCTCATGGATCACGTCCGTGCAGAAGCAGGTGTATACTTTTTTCATCACGATACCCCCTTGCATGCTTCGGCACACATACCCCCGCGCCCCTCTATATAACGAATGGGAATCTGTACCCCATATTTGCGAAGCGCCTCCTCAAACACCACAAAAAATGCCTCGATATCCTTGGCAGTGATCGCGCCCAATGCACAGAGCCGGAACGTGTTCTGCGTTGACACCTTGCCGGGATAGATGGTAAAACCGCGCTCATAACAGTAATCATGTACTTTCTCAAAATCCCAGTTCACATCATCGGGATAGCGCACAGACACCACCAGCCCCGCTTGCAGCTCCCTCTTTATGATGTCCTGAAAACCCAGCCGGTCAAGCCCTGCATGAATTGCCTCAAAAACGTCAAGATGCCGCTGCCATTTCGCCTGCTCACCCTCCGCAAAATACTCATCCAACGCCTGTCTGGCGGCATAGATCGTCTGTACAGGCGGCGTGAAATGCATCTCTCCTGTTGTCTCAAAAAAATGATACTGCAAATAAAGATTGCAGTAATACGAACGTTTGGGATACTCTGCGGACTTTTCTATGAATGCTCTGTTTCCAACGATAAACGAAAGTCCCGTCATTGCCATCAGCCCTTTTTGCGCCGATGCCATACAAAAGTCTATATTGTCGCGCTCCATATCAATGGGACGCATCGCGTAGGTCGATGTCGTATCCACTGTAAACACAGCGCCGTATTGATGCGCCAGCGCGCCGATTTCGCGGATTGGATTCAAGATGCCCGTTCCGGTCTCATTGTGCGTCGTGTGGACAAGTGCAATATCTGGATTTTCCCGCAAGACTGCCTCTACCTTCTCCAAATCCGGCAGCGCATCCACCGGAAAAGCCAGTTCTATCATCGGCAGGCCATAGTATTCGCAGATTTCCGCTGCTCTTGCACTGTAAGCGCCATTGTTGATGACAAGCACCTTCTTCCCCTCCGGCAGCAGGGAGTTCAGACAGATATCTATATTGATCGTGCCTGAACCACAAAATAAAACGGCTGTATATTTGTCTAAATCACCGTGAACAATACGCACCAGATCTTTGCGCATCTGCGCCATCATGGAGGCAAACTCCTTCTCCCGCGGACAGATGTCAGGTACCACCTGCGCCATCTTCACCGTATCCGTCGTCGTTGCAGGTCCCGGATTCAATAAAATATTTCTTGTTATTTGCTGCATTTAATATTCTTCTTCCTCCTCATGCTTTTTCTGATAATAGGCAAGACGCTCCATAATATACGAGGCGCCGACTTCTCCACTGTGCCCTACGTGATAGATATACTTCTCACGGATGTCCGCGAGGGCTTCTTTGGAAAAGGCGTTGTCGCTCAGCAGTTCCTCCACAACCTCTGGCAGTGACGCAAGCTGGTCTGTCTCAATACTCCTGCCGATTTTATTGCGAAGCTCTATGTCGATTGGTGTGATGCCAAGCTCTGCATAATCCTCATTCATGACTTTCATCGGTGTATTGATAAAAAGTGACGGCTTTAACGTCGCAAAGGAATATTCAAACGCAATGCTGGACCAGTCTGTGATCAGCACATCCGCCTCATACACTGTACGGTTTGAGGAAAAATCCGTCTGTAGCTCCATATTGCTGCGGGCATCAATATGAAATTTTTCTCTCAGCGCATCCAGACGCTCTTTCTCATGGCGCACAAACTGCGGATGCGGCCGGATAATGATATGATAGCCATATCCCTGCAAGCTGTTTAGCATCTCCTCAATGCAGGTAGATAAAATATTATCTTTCTGCCATGAGGGTGCGATCAGGATCTCTTTGCACTTTTTTTCCTTTTTGTCCATCGCTTTGTAAGACTGTATCATATTATCAATGACACTCGAACCCCATGGAATAATATTTTTCTGCGGCAGCTTGTACAGTTCCTCGCGCTTTCTGATTTCCGCTGTGCACAGACAGCCCGACGAGAAAATCGTATCAAAATGATCCAGTGCTTCTTTTCTGAATGTCAGGTTTGGACTGTTGACATCATGCGGCACATAGATATACTCATTGTCCTTGCGCACCAGCGAGCGCTTGATATGAAAGCTCTCCAAATCCGGCGTTGTCATCACGACAATATCCGCCTCCATCTTCATCATCAGGACAATCAGCTTGTTTTCACCAATATAGTACGGCTTAAACCGCTCGCTCTCCATCTCAAACACCTTGTCCTGTGGGTCGCTGGTAATATAGTTAATGATGACATCCGACTGTTCAAGAAGCGTCTCTATAATATTTTGAAAATATTTATAAAATCCGTTTTTCTCTGAATAAAAGACAAGCTGCATCTCATAATCTTTGAAAAACCGCTTGTAATCCGCGCGCTCTTTTTTCCGGTAAGGGTCTTTCTCGAATAGCTTCTTTTTGTGCTGGCTGTGAAACACACTGGCTGCGTTGAGTTCCTCACGGCTCTTCTCGAGCGCCTCATAGTCTATATAATGTTTGGGATTCATGACCAGATTCAGAAAATACAACTGCACCACAGAGAAGAGATTGCTAAACGTCCAGTAAATGCCAACGCCGGTCTTGACAAAAAATCCCAGATACAGCGACAGTCCAATCGACAAGATCATGGTTCCCAACTGGTTCAGTTTTCCCTGCTCTGCCTGTAATACGTTGATTTTATTCTGTATAAAGCACATAAACCACGCAGAAAAAGCAGCGATCAGCGGAATCAGATACGAGATTCCCCCAACCTCTGCGGGGACGGACGACAGGTCAAGACTTCCGAGCACAGTGTCAAGCACGCCTGATTTTCCGCGGAAAATGTGCTGTTCAGGATGATTGATCACATCGATCACCCCCATCAGCAATATGAGCTGCAACGCAAGCGGTATCAAATCCGCCAATGGCTGATAATGTTCTCTTTTATAGAGTTCATACTGCTCCTCAGAAATCTTTTCCCCATTTCCATAATATTTTGCCTTGATCAAATTGATCTCAGGCTGCATTTTTACCATCTTGATAGAATTTCTCTGCACCCACAAAGATACTGGCAGCAGGACGATCTTCGTGGCAAATGTAAACAGGATGATGGATATCAAATAATTTGGCAGAATGCGGTAACAGTAATACATGAGCCAGCCTAAAACACTGCCGATCAGACCTACTATATAATCCATAACACTCTCCTGAATTAGTCCTCTTTTTCGTGATGCTTTTTCCGTGCACGCTTCTTCTTTTGGTTTCGGAAAAATTTCATGATCTTATGCCTGTAAACTGTACAGGCAGCGCCAACTGCAATCGCTACGCCCGCCACTGCCTGAATCACATAGGTCACTGCGGATGGATCTATGTACGCAAAAGACGTGTTCCCTAACAATACAAAAAAACACAGAAAAAAATATATAAATTTGCCTATTTTCAATCCTGTTTTCATTTTTTAAAATGATCCTTTCTTCTTTATACAAATTTCTATATGAAACCACTTTAGACCAAAATGGGCTAAATGTCAATAGAACTTTTTTTTGAACATTAAAATTAGATTAAAATTATATTAAAAAAGGAGGAACAGTTATTTTCTACAGAATCAAAAACCTGCGTGAAGATGCCGATCTGACACAGACAGAACTCAGCCAGCATCTTAATGTATCCCAGCGCGCCTACTCTCATTACGAGAACGGTACACGGGGTATTCCAACCAATATTTTGATTGCTATTGCTGACTACTACCATGTGAGTATCACTATCTCCTAGAGCGCACCAACCGCAAAAACTAAATGAAAAAACGACGAGATTTCAAACACTCGTCGTTTTTTCTTATAATTTATTCTGCGTGATATCCTTATATCCCTCGCCAAAGATCTCACTCGCAGAGGATACAATCATAAATGCGGAGGCATCCTCGTCCTTTACGACCTCCTCAAGTTTGGGATATACCTGCTTTCTCGTGACGATCATCAGCATCTCCTTTGGCGCATTCGTGTAGGCGCCCTTTGCCGGGATAATGGTCGCCGTGAGATCGAGCTCGCCAAACAGCCGCTGTTTCACCTGCTCAGGCTGATCGCAGATCACAAAGATCATCTTTGCCTCATCAGAGCCGTATAAGATCTTATCCATCACAATCGAGTCCGTAATAACTGCAATGCCTGCATAAAAAGCCACTGTCAAATCTTGAAAGACCATCCATGAGGCAAGAATTACCATACTGTCAAAGGCCAGGAACAAAATATTGGTTTTGATATGCCTGCGCTTCGTCCGTACCACCTTGACAATGATGTCAATGCCCCCTGTCGTCGCCCCTGCCTTAAACACGAGCGCCAGCGCAACGCCAATCAGCGCCCCGCCAAGCACTGCGGCAATCAGCAGATCATCGGTCACTGCCCCGTAAACTGCAAGAGAATTGATGAAAATGGTTATCAGCGCCAGCACATACATGGTCGAGCATATAAACCGCCACCCAAATTTCCAAAATCCCAGCAGGACAATGGGGATATTGATCATCATATTGACTGTACCGGTCGGTATCTTGGTAAAACGGTTTACCAGAATAGAAATACCCGTCACGCCTCCGGGTGCAATATTGTTCGGGTCCAAAAATAAACTAATAGCAACGGCGTAAATGACTGCCGCTGCTGTCAGTATCACATAATTTTTCAGGTTTTTAACCGCTTTTTCTTTCATAACACCTCGCGAGATTAGATATTTGTCCTTACCTGCTTTGGCTGATAGCCTTTCTCCTCCAGTGCCTTGATGATTTGGTTCTTATGTTCCGTGCCAAAGGTTTCCAGCGTGATCCGAAGCTCTACTGCCGCATTTCTGTTAATGGAGACAAACTGGTTGTGCTCAAGCTTGATAACGTTGCCATTCTGTGATGCAATGACCTCTGACACCTTGGTCAGCTCGCCCGGCTTATCTGGCAGCAGCACAGATACTGTGAAAATACGGTCTCTAAAAATCAGCCCCTGCTGTACCACTGAGGACATCGTGATGATATCCATATTGCCGCCGCTCAAAATAGATACAATCCGCTTGTTCTTCACATCAAGATGACGCAGTGCCGCCACAGTCAGAAGCCCCGAATTTTCGACAATCATCTTGTGGCTTTCCACAATATCAAGGAAGGAAACCACAAGCTCTTCATCAGGTACGGTCACAATCTCATCTATATTATCTCTGATATAAGGAAAAATATTCTTTCCCGGTGTTTTCACTGCCGTGCCGTCTGCAATGGTGTTGACTCCGGGAAGTGTAACCACCTCTCCTGCCTTCAGGGATTCCTGCATACAGCTTGCGCCTGCCGGCTCTACACCGATCACTTGAATCTTGGGATTGAGCAGTTTGGCAAGCGTCGATACCCCTGTTGCAAGACCGCCGCCGCCAATCGGCACTAATATGATATCTACCAACGGCAGCTCCTTAAATATTTCCATTGCGATTGTTCCCTGTCCCGTTGCAACGGTCAGGTCATCAAACGGATGGATAAACGTATATCCGTGCTCCTCCGCGAGCTGGTAGGCATACTCGCAAGCCTCGTCATAGACATCCCCTTTTAGAATCACCTCTGCACCATAACCTTTTGTGCGGTTCACCTTCATGAGCGGTGTCGTCGTGGGCATCACAATCACTGCCTTCACGCCATATTTTTTTGCAGCGTAAGCGACACCTTGGGCGTGGTTGCCCGCCGATGCCGTGATTAGCCCTTTCTCGCGCTCCTCCGGCGAGAGTGTGCTTATTTTATAATATGCACCTCTGAGTTTATAGGCGCCTGTGAGCTGCATATTTTCTGGCTTGAGATAGACTTTATTGCCTGTCTGTCCGCTCAGGTACTCACTAAAGATCAGTTTTGTCTCTGACGTGACTTTCTTCACGAGCTCTGATGCCTCTTCAAATTTTTCAAGTGTAAGCATATCTGACATTTCTTTTCTCCTTACTTCCAGAAAAACCATTTTCTCTTCTTAGGTTTCTCCGCTTCTTCTGCTGGACTGTCCTCCTCATGCTGCTCCTCTGAGTTTTGCATCGCCATGTCACCTTCCTCAGAAGTTATTGTGCTCTGTACGGCTTCCTCTGCGTGTTCACTGCCTGTTATGCGGCTCTCATCGGACACAGCGTCCTCAAATACTGCTGCTTTTGATACAGAAATCTCTGATTCAGAAGACTTTGATTCAAAAGGCTCTGATTCAAAAGTCTTTGATTCAACTGCTTCTGATTTATATGATTCTGATCCGACAGCTTCCTGCACACATGTTTCTGATTCAACTGCTTCTGTTACAGGCATCTCTTGTGCTGCGCCTTCGTCCGTCTTGACATCAAACAGCGCGTTTACAAATTCATCTGCATTAAACTTCTGCAAATCTTCTATCGTCTCACCGACGCCGATATATTTTACAGGCACATTCAGCTCTGACTGTATCGCCACCGCGATACCGCCCTTTGCCGTACCGTCCATTTTGGTGAGAATCACGCCTGTGAGATTTGCCACCTCGCCAAATTCTCTCGCCTGTGCAAGCGCATTCTGCCCAGTTGTACCGTCCAGCACGATCAAATTTTCTCTGTGGGCGTTGGGAAACTCCCGGTCGATGATGCGGTTCATCTTCTTGAGCTCTTCCATCAGGTTTTTCTTGTTGTGGAGGCGCCCTGCGGTATCACAGATCAGCACATCCACATTTCTGGCTTTTGCCGCGTTGACTGCGTCAAAGATCACAGAGGCCGGGTCTGCGCCGTCCGTTCCGCCAATCATGTCCACCCCCGCGCGGTGTGCCCACTCCGCTAACTGGTCTCCAGCAGCAGCCCTGAAGGTGTCCGCGGCGGCAATCAGTACTTTTTTGCCCTGTTTTTTCAAGATACCTGCAAGTTTTCCGACAGAGGTAGTCTTGCCTACACCGTTGACTCCTATGATAAATATGACAGACTGCTCCTTCTCAAAGTCATATGCGGTCTCTCCGACACGCATCTGCTCCTTGATGCTCTCAACCAGCAGTTCCTTACACTCAAACGGATGCCGCAGATGCTTCTTTTTCACTTCCTCCTTCATGCGCTCAATAATATCATTGGTCGCATTGACACCGATATCCCCCATAATCAGGATTTCCTCCAACTCCTCATAGAAGTCATCGTCAATCTCAGATGCACCATAGAACACAGCGTCAATCCCTGCCACGATATTATCTCTTGTCTTTGTTAACCCTTCTTTTAGACGGCTGAAAAATCCCTTTTTCTCCTCTGCCATCAGTGCGCCCCCTTTATTATTATGATTCTTCCCAGTTATGATATACCGCCTGTACGTCGTCGTCCTCGTCAAGCATATCAAGGGTTCTGTTTAAATTTTTGACAGCGGTCTCGTCTGTGAGTGAGACATAATTCTGCGGTATCATCGTGACCTCTGCGCTTGCCATCTCGATCTGCTTCTCCTGAAGCTCCTTGTACACCACATCAAAATCCTCTGGCATTGTGAGAATTTCGAAGCTGTCCTCCTCCTCTGCAAAGTCCTCTGCGCCCGCATCGAGCGCAATCATCATAAGGTCATCTGCACTCATACTGCACTCTTCTTTGTCAATGATAATCTGCCCCTTTTCATCAAACATAAAGGAGACGCACCCCTGTGTGCCGATACTGCCATTTCCCTTTGTAAAGGCACTTCTGACGTTCGCTGCGGTTCTGTTCTTGTTGTCTGTCAGCGCCTCCACAATGATTGCAATGCCGTTTGGACCATATCCCTCATATGTAACATGTTCGTAATTTACTGCATTTCCATCGCCGGCAGCCTTCTTGATACCGCGGTCGATCGTATCGTTTGGCATGTTGTTTGCCTTCGCTTTGGCAATCACCTGCGCCAGCTTGAAATTATTGGCGGGGTCGGGGCCTCCCTCCTTCACTGCAACTGCGATCTCACGCCCGATAATCGTAAAGATTTTTCCTTTCGCCGCGTCGTTCTTCTCTTTTTTGTGCTTAATGTTTGCAAATTTTGAATGTCCTGACATGTTTTGTTCTCCCTTCACTTTTTCAAGTATTTCTATATCGCTTTGATCTATGTATTTTCAGAGGTGCCTTCGTCCGCGTCTGCTTCCGGCTCCTCCTTTGCAGCTTTTGTGACCAGCACCGATTGTATCACATTTTTCTCCACTTTTACAATCTTAAACAGATACCCGTCGATCTCAATCTCAGAGTTTTCATCTTCGTCCGGTATCCGGTCAAGTTTGGAGATCAGATATCCGTTGAGCGTCTCAAATTCTGTCTCGCCAAATGAAATGTCAAACCGTGCCTCCAAATCCTCCAGCTTCATGATGCCCTCAATGACATACTCGTTCTCACCCTTCTCCTCGATGTGATTTTCCTCGGGGTCGTACTCGTCCATGATATTACCGACAATCTCCTCCAGAATATCCTCCATCGTCACCAGGCCAGAAGTCTGCCCGTACTCATCCATGACAATGACCATCTGATTCTTGCCCGACTGCATGCTTCGGAACAAATCGTCAATATTCTTGGTCTCAGGCACAAACACAGCCTCCCTCAGAAGCCCCTCCACAGTCCCGACCGGCTGATTCAAGCCCTCGTTATTGGTATGCATACGCATGGCGTCCTTCAAGTACAGCACCCCCACAATGTGATCAAGGTTTTCTTCATAGACAGGATATCTGCTGTTGCTCTCCTCGAGCATAAAATCAAGTGCATCCTTAAACGGCATGGCACTGTCGATCGCCATAATGTGATTGCGGTGTGTCATGATATCGTTTGCCTTCTTGTCGCCAAATTCAAAGATATTGGTGATCATCTCAACCTCTCCGGCTTCAAACACACCATGCTCATGCCCCTCCGTCACCATGGAGATGATTTCCTCCTCCGTGACATCCACCTGTTCCTCCTCATTGCGCAGCCCGAATATCCGCAGCAGGCCGTTTGCAGAGACCGCGATAATCCATGTGAGCGGATACAGCATCGTTCTTAGAAACTGTATATGGCGTATAAATTTGTACGCCCACGTATCCGGATATTTCTGCGCAAGCTTCTTGGGCAGGAGAATGCCAAACGTAAGAAGCACATACATGAGCAGGACAGACGCAAGAATCAGTGACAGCCAGCCCAAGAGCGTCTCACTGACCTCCTGCAGCACTGTCATCTGTTCAAGGCCCTTTCGGAGTGCTGCTGCCCATCTTGGCAGGAAAAAATACCCCATTACCAGCTCAATCAGCGTTGTAATCATCTGAATCGAATTGACATAGATGGTGGCGCGCTCAATAATCCGGTTCAGAAGAACGGACTTTTTGTCCTTGTCCTCCTCTGCCCTGCGGCTGATTTCCTTTTCATTCATAAGGACGATCGCCTTGTTAAATCCAACAAGAACTGCCTCAATAAACAGCATCACCAAAAACAATATCACACTACCGGCCGAAGCCGCTCCATCGTCCATTTTCTACTTTCTCTCCTTTTCACTTTTGAATGTTAATACTTTTCTATTTTTATGAACAGAACTGTGCATAAAAACAGAAGGTGTAAACTGCTCTTGCAGACTACACCTTACTAATATAACATTACTATTGATAAACGTCAATATCCAAAGCCCTATGTATCAAGCTCAAGACTAATCTGTAAGGCTCTGTTGACTCTCTGCATAATCGGCGAGTCCAGATGGCATACCTTATCCTTCAGACGTTTCTTATCAATCGTTCTCAACTGTTCGAGCAAGATAACTGAATCCTTTACCATGTCGTAATGTCCCGCATTCAGTTCTATATGCGTAGGCAGGTTCGCCTTGTTCATCTTCGATGTGATCGCCGCGCAGATGACCGTCGGGCTGTGCTTATTTCCCACATCATTTTGTATGATAAGTACAGGTCTCACGCCCCCCTGTTCAGAGCCTACGACCGGTCTTAAATCTGCATAATAAATATCTCCTCTTCTCATTCTCATACACCTCTCTGTTGTTGTATGATACTATTTTTTCCAGCGGAGAATTTTTTATACAATTCTAATCACAAAAAATAAACTATTCATAGATGAAAGTGCCGTCCAGCTTATAAATCCTAGGAATGCGCTTCCCGATATCACAGGCTAGCTCATAGTTGAATCTGCCTGACAGCCGCCCGAGCTCTTCCATCGTGATACAGGCGTCACCGTCTGTTCCGATCAGCGTCACCGGCGTGCCCACACAGACCGGCATCGATATATCCGTCACATCAATCATAAACTGATCCATACAGACACGCCCCAAGATCGGCGCCCGCTGTCCTTCGACCAGCACATACCCTGTGTTCGAAAGGCTTCTTGGATACCCGTCGCCATATCCGATACAGATTGTCGCAACCCTTGTAGGACGCTTTGTCGTAAAGGTTCCGCCGTAGCTGATTTCTTGTCCAGCCGGAACCGTCTTGACGTACACGACGCGCGATTTTAGCGACAGCATGGGTTTTAACTGTATCTTCTCGTCGGACTGCACCGTCTCTGACGGCCATAGCCCATACAGGATAATCCCTGCCCGCACCGCGCTCATCTGCGCCTCCGGCATTTCGACAATGCCCGCACTGTTTGAACAGTGCTTCATTGGAATCCTGATATCCAGCTCACGCTCAATCCGCTCTGCAAAGTCCTGAAACAGCGTCATCTGATGATACGCTTTCGTGCGGTCTGCCTCATCTGCTGTCGCAAAGTGTGTGAAAATACCTTCGATCTCCAATCCGGGCAGTGCAAGAAGCTGCCTGACCAATGCCATCCCCTCCTCGTCGGGATAAATGCCAATGCGGGTCATGCCTGTGTCGAGCTTAATGTGCACGCTGCACCGCTTTCCCAGCTTTACAGCGGCACGCGACAGTTCCTCCGCAGCCTCAAGGGTAAAAACGGTAGCGCGCACGCCCTCATAAACCAGACGTTCATAGCTGTACGGAAACGTATAGCCCAAGATCAGAAGCGGCTTGCGGATTCCCTCTTCTTTCAATGCAAATGCCTCCTCCGCAGTGGCAACTGCATAGCCCCATACCTGCCTGTCATTTTCCAGTATCCGCGCAAGCTGTACGGCGCCATGCCCGTACCCGTCTGTCTTTAATACTGCTATGATCTGTGTTGTCCCGTCAATGCATTTCTTAATTTCTTCTATATTAAAGCGCAGCGCATCCAGATCAATCTCTGCCCAAGCCCTGTCATAATGTTTCATGCTCCCTAACTCTCCATTTCCCTATGATGTAATATTCTTTAGCGATTTGATGATATCCTGTGCCATGATAAAATATGCGGAAGTTCTTTTTCTCGCGTCATCGCCGGCAAGTCCATGTGCGTAAGTCCCCATCACGGCCGCCTCAAACCCACTGTAACCCTGCGCCAAAAGCCCTGCTATAATGCCTGTGAGCACATCGCCCGAACCTGCTGTCGCCATGCCGTCGTTCCCGCTTCCATTTAGATACGTCAGCTTCCCTCTCTTTGTCACAATAGATCTGGCGTCCTTGCAAACCAGAGAGATATCATACTTCTTGGTAAACGTTTTACAACTGCCAATCAAGTCCTTCTTAATCTCTGTCACCGGGCATTTCTTTAATCTGGCAAATTCGCCCAAATGCGGTGTAAAGATGACATCATTGTCCTTTTTTCTGCGTCCGTACTCAAACCTTCTTAAAAGCTCCTCCTTCTGCGACAGTATATTCAGCGCATCTGCATCAAGCACCAACGGTTTGTCACAAGTTTCAAGCGTCATTTCCAAAATGGCATTCGCCTTTGCCGTCATTGAAAGCCCCGGGCCGACAGCAACCACATCCGCCCACTCGACTGCTGACTGGAGTGTAACGAAATCCTCCTCACACAAATCCTCGCCATAAGTATCCACAATCGCCTCCGGCAGTTTTTTTAACAGGCTGTCACGGTTCTCGGCTGCTGTAAAAATCCGGACCATTCCCGCCCCGGACCGGTAGGCGCTCAAAGCGGAGAGGAAACACGCCCCGCCCATATTCCTGCTGCCAGCAACCAGCAGCAGCTTTCCAAACGTTCCTTTATTGCCCGCAGGGTTGCGCTCTGGAAACCGAAGGTCTTCTTTTACATCTGTAAAGGTGACAACTCCTGTCCGCTTGTTCTCCGTCACTGCACGGGGAATGCCGATCGGCACACAGATGACTTCACCCGCACACGAAGCCCCCGGATACAGCATCAGACCCAATTTTCTGTACGCAAATGTGACTGTCATGTCCGCCTTCACGGCGCACCCCATGATACGCCCGTCATCTGCATTGACGCCTGACGGGATATCGACCGCCACAAGCTTTGCCTTCGACGCATTCACCGCCTCGACTGCCTTTCTGTATTTCCCCTCAATCTCGCGCGTAATGCCAATTCCAAACAGGGCATCGACGATCACGTCATACAATATATGCTGTACCCCGTAATGAATCGGAATCGTTAACTTTTTCGCAGTCTCAAGCTGAACTGCCGCCTCCGGCGACAGCTTCGCGGAATCACCAATCATATTGATCTCTACATGGACTCCTTCCTCATGAAGAAGCCGTGCGATGGCAATTCCGTCGCCGCCATTATTGCCGCTGCCTGCCATGACGCCCACATAGATATCCCTGCCAAACCGGTCTAACAGCACCCTGACCGTCTCCAGCGCAGCACGCTCCATCAGGACAAGCGCGCCTATGCCATATTCCTCAATTGCCTTCTGGTCACAGGCTTTCATTTCCGCCGATGTCAACACATATTCCATAAGCCCTCCCATCCGAAAAACTCCCTGACAGCTATTCCTGCCCGGGAGTTTTTCCGCCAATCAAATCCTTTTCCTTATTTAATACATTCTTGGGGTCGTATTTCATATCAAACATATTGATTACATCTGGTCCGAATATGTCATGCATATAGTTATACATCTCATCATTCCAGATCTCCTTCTGCTGCCTTAGAATAATCTTTTTCTTGAGCTGAACCTTAAAATCAGAAACCCACTGGTTAATCTCATTGATCTCCCGCACATTCTGCTGAAGCCTGCCATAACACACCCGCATACTTGCCAGCATCAGTGCAAGATTTGCCTCATCGATCTGTTTGGGAATCTCCATAAGCTCATCATTGTAGTCCTCCATCTTCTGTTTGGCCTCCTCAATCATGCGCTTATTCTCCTCCATCTTCTTTTCCTTCGCAGAGCTGTCCGGAAGCTCCATGATCGAGACGATTTCCTGCATCAGCTTCTTTTTGAAGGCTGCGAGACTCTTCAGCTCCGTGTTGAGCTTTCCCTGACGTTTGAGCACCTCATTGAGTTCCTCCTCAAGACGCTGGATCTCCTCATTTTCTCCCGCCTGCGTAAACAGCTTGTGCCACTGGTTGTCAAGCGTTAGAATCGGTATCTTTTTACCGACTAATGCCTCCCGAAAGACCTCATCTTCCTGTTCCATCCTATAACCCTCTTTCCTATTATTATCATTGGTTCATAATACCATACGATAGCTTCATAAGACTGTCGGAAAGGTGTACATTCTCCACAACGATGCTTTCCGGCACATTCAAATCCACATGCGCAAAATTCCAAATGGCTTTGATGCTGCACCTGACAAGTATTTCAGCAGTCTTGACAGCACCATCCTTGGGTATGGTGAGCACTGCGATATCAATGTCATTCTCCCTGATAAACCGCTCTATGTTCTCCACAGGCTGCACTGCAATTCCTCTGATTTCCTTATCATATAATGCAGGATTCTTGTCAAATATTCCTCTCAGAATAAATCCGCTGCGCTCAAAATTCATATAATTTGCAAGCGCCTGTCCCAGATTTCCCGCACCTATGATAATAAGATTATGTGTCTTGTTGAGTCCGAGTATCTTTGCAATCTCCTCATACAGATACTCTACATTATAGCCGTATCCCTGCTGGCCAAAACCGCCAAAATTATTAAAGTCCTGCCGAATCTGCGACGCAGTAACCTTCATCAGCTTACTCAAATCCTGTGATGATATCCGCTCGATACCACTGTCCTTCAGCTCACCCAGATACCTGTAATATCTGGGCAGTCTCGAGACAACCGCCTGTGATATATTCTTATCATCCACGAGTCCTACCTCCATATACATAGTTGCCAAAAAAATAACAAAATATATAGCATAAGTATACAATATCGTTAAATACTTGTCAAATCTTTTTCCGCATACGTTTCGCATACAATTCCGATTGCTTTTATTGCGATTCTCTTTTATAATGGATACTGGCAGTTTATACATCTTGAATTACAAAGTTACATAAGGAGGTTCCACATGATTCTGTCATGCAGTAATATAGATAAAACATTTGTAGACAACCATGTTCTCAAAAATGCATCATTTCACATAGAAGATTACGAGAAAGCCGCTATCATTGGCATCAACGGCGCCGGCAAATCCACCCTGCTCAAAATTATAACAGGGCATCTGCCAGCCGACGCAGGAAGCGTAACCTTTGCCAAGGACAAAAATTATGGCTATCTGGCACAGCATCAGGCGGTGGACAGCGAGAATACCATCTTCGACGAGCTTCTCACCGTGAAGCAGGAAGTGCTTGACCTAGAGGCCGCCATACGCCAGACGGAAGCCGATATGAAACTGGTTTCCGGCGACGAGCTAGAGCTTCTGCTGAAAAAATATGCAAACCTGACGCACCGTTTCGAGGACATGAACGGCTATGCCTGCAAAAGTGAAATCACAGGCATTTTAAAAGGTCTTGGCTTTACAGAAGAAGAATTTGACAAGAAAGTCGCCACGCTCTCCGGCGGACAGAAAACACGCGTCGCGCTCGGTAAGCTGCTGCTGCAAAAGCCGGATCTCATCATGCTCGACGAGCCGACAAACCACCTCGACCTAAATTCAATCGCATGGCTTGAGACGTATCTGCTAAATTATAAGGGCGCTGTCATTATCGTCTCGCACGACCGCTATTTTCTGGACAAGATCGCCACAAAAATCATTGAGATTGACAACGGTGTGGTTTCTTCTTTTCATGGAAACTACTCTCAGTACGCCGTCCAGAAGGAGCATCTGCGCACAGAACAGATGAACGCCTACCTCAACCAGCAGCGGGAGATCAAACATCAAGAGGAGGTAATCGATAAACTCAAGCAGTTTAATCGTGAGAAATCCATACGGCGCGCCGAGAGCCGCGAAAAGATGCTTGATAAAATCGAGCGGCTCGAAAAGCCCACAGAAGTCCGTTCAGACATGAAACTGGCGCTCACCCCGCACAGGACAAGCGGCAACGATGTCATGCAGGTTGAGGGACTTTCTAAACAATTCGGGCAGCATCTGCTGTTTGAAAATGTGTCGTTTGAGATCAAGCGCGGCGAACATGTCGCAGTCATAGGAGACAATGGAACAGGCAAGACGACCCTGTTAAAAATCATCAATGAACTTGTTCCCATGGACAGCGGCATGATCAAGCTGGGAACCAACGTTGAAATCGGCTACTATGATCAGGAACACCATGTGCTGCATATGGACAAGACACTGTTCGAAGAAATCAGCGACGATTATCCTGATCTGACCAACACGGAAATTAGAAATACGCTCGCTGCCTTTCTGTTTACCGGGGAAGATGTCTTTAAGAAAATCAGCGCGCTCAGCGGCGGAGAGCGCGGGCGTGTATCCCTCGCAAAGCTCATGCTGTCCGAGGCTAATTTCCTCATTCTCGACGAGCCGACAAACCACCTTGATATCACCTCCAAAGAAATCTTGGAGACGGCGCTGAACGCCTACGAGGGAACGGTGCTCTACGTCTCGCACGACCGCTATTTTATCAATAAGACAGCAACGCGTATCCTAGAGCTGACACACCAGCAGTTTGTGAACTATATCGGCAATTATGACTATTATCTCGAAAAAAAAGAGCTTCTAACGCCTGCGTCCAGCACAGAGAGCAGTGTCAGAACAGAGCAGCCCTCCGCCCAGAAGCTTGACTGGAAGCAGCAAAAAGAAACACAGGCACTGCTTCGCAAAAAAGAAAATGACCTCAAAAAGTGCGAAGAAAAAATCGAGACGCTCGAAGCCAGAAGTACTGCACTCGACGAGGAGATGGCAAAGCCAGAAATCGCCACAAACTCCGCAAGACTCCAAGAAATCGCCAAAGAAAAAGAAGCGCTCGGGAATGAACTTGCATCGCTCTACGCCAAGTGGGAGGAATTACTGGAAAACTGATCTTCCCCTTAGATTCATGAACGCTTTATAATAACCTGTCACGCATTATTCATTCGCATTATTATAGAAAGGTATGGTATCTATCATGAAAAAATTTTTGATAATCGACGGCTCGTCTATGCTCAGCACCTCCTACTATGGGAATCTCCCCAAGTCTGTGCTCTTTGCCAAGACCGATGAGGAGAAAGAAAAACACTACGCCGAAATCCTGCGCACCTCCAAGGGCGAGTACACCAATGCCCTTTTCACAATGCTTAGAACCCTGATCTCCCTTCACAAGAAAGTCAAGCCAGACTATGTGGCAGTCGCCTTTGATGTGTCTCGGGACACTTTTCGGCGTACCCAGCTCGGCGCGGACTCCTACAAGGCAAACCGCAAGGAAGCCCCCGCACCGCTCAGGGAACAGTTTATTGCCATGGAAAACCTTCTGCAAGACATAGGCTGTCAGGTGCTGATGGACAAGGACTATGAGGCAGACGACTTCGCCGCCTCCCTCGTAAAAAAGTTCGAGTCCCCCGATCTCGAAACTTATGTTCTTACCAAAGACCACGATTATTTCCAGCTGGTGAGTCCGCACACTAGGCTGTGGCGCGTCACAGACAAGGATAAAGTCAGGGACATGCAGCAGCGCTATGGGCTCTGTGCCGGCAAAGAAGGCTATGCTTCTCTCCCGGCGGGCATCTTTGAGTACACTGCCGATACAGTCTATTCGGAGGAGGGCGTATATCCTGAAAATATCGTCACGCTGCTCTCCATCACGGGCGACCCCGGCGACGGGATTCCCGGCTGCAAAGGCGTCTCCTCGGCAGCCGCCCCGCTCGTCAATGAATATGGCTCTCTCGATGCCATCTATGCGGCAATCGAGGACTGCGAGGGAAACAAGAAGAAAGAGAAGGCGCTCACCGACTTCTGGAAAAAGAATCTTGGCATCGGGCGGAGTCCGCTCAATGCGTTAAAAGAAAATAAAGAAACCGTCTATCTAAGCTATCAGCTTGCCAAGATGAAGGACGATATTCCCATCGCACAGACCTTGGAGGATTTCGCGCTGCATATTGACAAAGCTGCCTTAAAAAAAGCGCTCACGCACTACGAGATGAACAGCTTGATCACAGAGTTAAGACTGTAAAAACAGGGGAAGGTGTTTTACCTTCCCCTGTTTGCGTTCGAACTTTTGTTTATCTCCTCTGAATAAATTCTGTTATCCCTGTAAAGACTCAAAGGTCTCCCGAATCGCCTTGATAAAGTCCAGACTGTTCAAAATCACTGGCTTCTCACAGGTTGAGATCAGCGACAGACTCTTTGTCATCTTGCCGTCCTCCACGGTCTTGATACATGCCTTGTCCAGCCGGTCTGCAAACTCTTGAAGCTCTTTGATGCCATCCAATTCACCGCGCTTGCGAAGTGCACCTGTCCATGCAAAAATTGTCGCAATCGAGTTCGTGGAAGTCTCCTCACCCTTCAGGTGCTTATAGTAATGGCGCTGCACTGTTCCGTGTGCCGCCTCATACTCATAGACACCGCTCGGCGATACCAGCACAGAAGTCATCATGGACAAATCGCCGTATGCCGTCGCTACCATGTCGGACATGACATCGCCGTCATAATTTTTGCACGCCCAGATAAATCCGCCCTCCGAGCGAATCACGCGCGCAACGGCATCATCAATCAGCGTATAGAAGTATTCGATGCCCAGCTTCTCAAACTGCTCTTTGTACTCTGCGTCATATATTTCCTGAAAAATATCCTTGAACGTATGGTCATATTTCTTGGAAATCGTATCTTTGGTCGCAAACCACAAATCCTGCTTGGTGTCAATGGCATAGCCGAAACATGCTCTTGCAAAGCTCGAGATAGACTCTTTGGTATTATGAATGCCCTGAATGATTCCGGCGCCCTCAAAATTATGAATCAGCTCTCTCGTCTCTGTTCCGTCCTCCGCTGTAAATACCAGCTCTGCCTTTCCTTTTCCCGGAATCTTGATCTCTGTATTCTTGTATACATCACCGTAGGCATGACGTGCGATCGTGATGGGCTTGGTCCAGTTTTTCACATATGGTACAATCCCCTTGATTAAAATGGGTGCACGGAAAACTGTTCCGTCGAGAATCGCTCTGATTGTGCCGTTTGGACTTTTCCACATCTCCTTGAGATTGTACTCTGTCATTCTGGCTGCATTGGGCGTGATGGTCGCGCATTTCACTGCCACGCCATATTTTTTGGTCGCCTCCGCAGAATCCACCGTCACCTGGTCATTGGTCTCATTGCGGTATTCCAGACCAAGGTCATAGTACTCTGTCTTTAAATCAACATACGGAAGAATCAGCTCATCCTTAATCATCTTCCAGAGGATTCGGGTCATCTCGTCCCCGTCCATCTCTACCAAAGGTGTTGTCATTTGAATTTTTGCCATACTTGTCTCCTCCTACTTTGAATCCGTTTACTCGTGTTTTGTGCTCAAACCACATTTTACCATATTTCGATACGCATTACAAATATGTTCGTCCGCAAGTTTTTCTGCAAGCTGGGCATTGCCGTCACGCATCGCCTCCATGATGCTCTTGTGCTCCTGCACAGCCGCCGCACTCCTCGCCCTGTCAGAGAGCGTCTGCTGTCTCTCCTTCTGCACATACTGGTGAAAATCCTTTAACAGATGAATCAGCATCTTGCTCTCACACGCTTCATACAAGTGCATATGAAACCGGTTGTCCAGCTCAATCAACTGCTCGTAATGCTCTTTGGACAAATGAAATTCGCTCAGCAGAATAATCTCCTCCAGCGCCTCGATTTTTTCCTTTGTGATTTTCTCCGTCGCCCATCTCGCGCACAGCCCTTCCAAAAGCGAACGGATTTCATAGATATCTGCCACATCGGCCGCGGAAATTCCCGTGACATACGCCCCTTTGTTCGGCACAATCTGAATCAGCCCTTCTAGTTCAAGCTGTCGGAACGCCTCGCGAACTGGCGTTCTACTCACACCAAGCTCCTCTGCGATTGCTGCCTCCTTCAGCTCGTCCTTCTCCTGATAAGAGCCATTCAAAATCGCTTCCCGCAGCTTCCGAAATACCCTGCCACGCAGTGAATACTTGTCCGATGCATCATGCTTCACATCATACTCACTCATTTCTATACTCCTTGCATTCAATAGCCTGAAAATGCTCTTCTCTCAAACCTGCCACCTCGTCATTGATTTCCCAGCGTGACGCCGAGTGTCTCACAGCCCTCAGCGATCACGGAGAGCAGCTCATCATCTGTGAGCACTGTAACTCTGCCGCTCTCATACTCTGCATCTACCCATGTCTTTACATACGCCACAAGCTCGGAGGATTTGCTGATCTTCGCATCGTCATTTAACTTATAATACATATTAATCCAGTGTGCAATGCCCGCAAGTCCTGAGGTGTTCGACACCGCGCAGAGCACAGGGCGGTTGAGAAACTTTTCTGTGTCAAAAATATTGTAGATTTCCTCATTTTTCAGCAGTCCATCCGCATGAATCCCCGCTCTTGTGACATTGAAGTTCTTCCCGACAAACGGCGTCCGCTCCGGTATATGGTATCCAATCTCTTTCTCATAATATTCTGCAAGTTCCGTGATGACGGTCGTGTCCATGCCATTTAACGTACCTTTGAGCTGTGCATACTCGAATATCATCGCCTCGAGCGGCGTATTTCCAGTGCGTTCCCCGATGCCAAACAGTGAAGTATTGACGCCAGAACAGCCATATAGCCACGCAGTCGTTGAATTCGTGACTGCTTTGTAAAAATCATTGTGCCCATGCCACTCAATCCATTCATGCGGCACGCCTGCATGGGTGTACAATGCATAGATTATTCCCTGTACACTTCTTGGAATCACCGCGCCTGCATAATTCACGCCATATCCCATAGTATCGCAGGCACGCACCACGATGGGAAGCCGATACTGCTCTGACAACCGCATTAACTCCTGACAGAATGGAACCACATATCCATAAATATCCGCTCTCGTGATATCCTCCAGATGACAGCGCACACTGATGCCCTCCTCAAGACAGTCCCGCACAACAGACAGATAGTGTTCCATCGCCTGCCGCCTTGTCATTCGAAGCTTCAGGAAAATATGGTAATCTGAGCAGCTTACAAGGATACCTGTCTGCTTCATGCCAATCTCCTTGACCAGCTTGAAATCCTCTTTGCTGGCACGAATCCACGATGTCACCTCCGGGAACTGGTAGCCGCGCTCCATACACTTGTAGACCGCGTCTCTGTCCTTCTGGCTGTACAGGAAGAACTCACTCTGCCGAATCATACCGTTCGGCCCGCCAAGCCGATGCAGATAATCATAAATCTTAACAATCTGCTCTGTGCTGTACGGTGCTCTCGACTGCTGTCCATCTCGAAATGTCGTGTCTGTAATCCAGATTTCCTTTGGCATATTGTGCGGAACCACTCTGTCATTAAAGGGTATCTTTGGTATCTCGTCATAGGGAAACATATTGCGGAACGCATTGGGCTTCTCCACATCTTGAAGCTGAAACATATGCTCCTCAATCTGCAAAAGGTTATTATGTTCATTCATGGTAACAGGTCGGTTTTCAAAATATTCACTCTTGTCTGCCATCGCTTTTCCTCCTCAGTTTTTCACACAAGTGCGCCCGGATACTGCCATCTGTACTCGACTGAAACAGCGAGAACACGCGCAAGTGCATTTTTGTATTATTGTATACAAATATACAGTTGTTGTCAATATGTAATTAGAAATATCCTTGCGCGAGCAGACTGTCGATTCGAAGCATCCCTGCTCCCTGAACGCCCCAGCTCTCGCCCATATCCATCGCGGAACCCAGCAAAAGCCGCCGTAACTCCCGATTCGTAAGCTGAGGATACTTTTGCAGGCACAGTGCACATGCACCGCTGACAATAGGCGCCGACATGGAGGTTCCGCTCTTAGAGATGTACGGCGTCGTCCGATAATGTGTGCCGCACGACACAATATCGGTTCCCGGCGCCACGATATCGGGCTTCTTCAACGGATTGATCAAATTGATGAACGAGGTATCCTTACCAGGTCCCCTACTGGAATATTCATTGCACAGCCGCCCGGTCTTTGGCTTGTAATCCCCATCATGACACCCCACACAGACACAACCCGCGCATTCACCGATCGGTGACAGCGTCATAGGATTTGGTCCCTTGTTTCCTGCCGCTGCGACAATCATAATATTCCTGTCCCACAAATATCGAATATATTTTCGAAACTGTTCCCAATCCTCCGGCGCAATACCATCCTCCGATTCCATCTCAATAGAAATGTTGAGAATCTTTATTGGAACCGTCCTGATCAGCTCAGAAATCCAAATCAATCCCTTCGTGAGATTTTTGAGGCTGCCGCCGCCCTCTTTGTCCAATACCTTTCCACAGACCAGCATACATTCTGGCGCAATGCCGCGATATCTGCCCTTGGACACCGCACCGCTTCCAGCCAGAATACCACACACATGGGTTCCATGCCCATTGTCGTCATACGCCATATTCTTATTCGACACAAAATCCTTAAAGACTGCAATCCTCCCCCGCAAATCTGGATGCGCTGCCACACCGCTATCTAGTACTGCTGCATAAATTCCCTTTCCCGTATAAGGCGTCACCTCTCTGTGGTCACAGCCTGTCATTCTGCGTACTCTATCCATCTTCATTCCCTCTGTAATGATCTGGCAGGCAAATCATTACGTTGTATCTTCACATTAATATATGTTGGGAATGCCTTAAAGTACACAAAAGGACTTCTCTTTTTGAGAAGCCCCTCTTTTCACTGCTATTCGTTGCGGATTGCCGCCAGCGGGCTCAGCCGCATCGCCCTCAAGGACGGAATAAAACCTGCAATCATACCGATCACAATCGCAAACACAATCGCCAGCGGACTCAGCCACAGCGGAATCCGGCAGATGGCGCCTGTAATGCCCATATTGGCAGTCGCCTCACTCCCTGCCACCAGTCCATTGATCACCAGACTCAGCCCATAGCTGAAGCCGACACCGACCACGCCGCCGATAAAGCCAATAAATCCAGCCTCCATCAAAAACAGACCCTGTATATTGCGGATATCGCAGCCTAACACCTTCATGACGCCGATCTCCTTAGTACGCTCATAGATGGACATCATCATGGTATTGGTGATACTGATCGCTGCAACCAGCATGGCAACTGCACCGATCGCGCCGAGCACTGCCTGAATCATGTTCATCGTGTCAAGCTCCTGCTGAATCCACTCTGCGGAGCTGTATGCATTATAACCGCTGTCCTTCAGCCATGTCGTCAGCTCTGTCACATTTGCCATGTCATCGACCTGAACAATGATTTCTGAATAGAACAGCTCATTGTAGGGTTTTCCATTTTTTCTGGTTGGCTGTCCCGGTATCGGATTTTTCTTGAAGATGCGTTTTAGCTCTGCCTTCAATGCCTCCATGTTGCAAAGCACACTCTGGCTGTTATTGTTATTCCACTCTCCAAGCTCACCCTCCATGATACCACACGCTTCTATCAGATATTTCTTGGGCTGTTTGACCGGTGTGCCGTCTGGATCGTTGCCGCCTCCCTGTGATCCCCAGTACGCATCTGTATCAAAGATGACAAAGATCGGGTCCTCCATCAAATCAATATCCGGCGCCTCTCCCGTCTCCCAAAAGGAATACACGTTTGTCTTTTCCACATAAAAATTTGTGAGCACGTTGTTTCCATAGAAAAATTGCAGCTCCGTATCGGAATCGGGCAGCTTTCCCTTGCCAATCGACACATTCATCGTCTCGAACTCTTCCTTCGTAACGCCGTAGATATCAAGATGACCTGCATATTTTCCAACTTTTGCCATCGCCGAAATATTGAGCCGCGGGTAAACCTCCTTGACGTGTTCCATTCCCAGAAGCTGTTGGACAAACGCATCATCGAGCCGTTTCTCCTCATCCTGACCACTGCCGCCGCTGTTGCTGGTAGAAAAGTAATATCCGCCGCCAGAAATCTGAATCTGTGTCATCGAGTTGTAATTAGAATAGTTATCCAGCATGGACTCCTTGAGGCCATTTCCAAGTGCAACCATCACTACGATCGAGGTAATACCAATCACCACACCCAGCACTGTCAGCACTGTACGAAGCTTTCGTTTCCACAGATTTGAGATGCTCATGCGCAATAAATCAAAGAATTTCATTATTCATCATCCCCATCCAGTAAATCCATATCCTCCTGATGCTTCTTGGCCTTTCTCTTTTTAGAGACAATCACGATCACTGCCACAACCACCGCCACTGCCGCAGCGCCGCCAATGATTCCAACCAGCGGCAATCCCTTCTTTTTCGGCTCTTCCTCCACAGGCTCTACAGGCATATCCTCCATCATTCCGTTGTCCATCACCATCTCATAGACCATCAGATTCAGGTCCTTTTCAAAACGTGTCTCATTTCCTGCCTCGTCCTCATAGGTAATCACTGCCTTGACAATTCCTTCTCCCGTATCCGGCGCAATACCTGTCAGCATGGAATCAACATTCTGTGTTGCACCCGGCGCAATATTTCCAAGATATGTGATACCGCTCTCCACCGACGCGCTCTCATATGTTACTTTTACGTTGTAAAGTGTTGTCTTACCTGTATTAAATACGCTGAACATTACATTGGACTGCTCACCCACTGCAATCGACTCTGGCATAATCTCCGCTGCGCCTGTGTCAATCTTTGCCTCCTGCTTAATCGGCACGGATACATGCGCGACGTCCGACATATTAATCTGATCTTCTGTGTCATATTTCATATTGACTGTCAGCACATATGGCTTCTGGGACAAGTCTGATTTTGCCTCCATCTCTATGCTCATATCATACGTTTCACCCGGAGAGATGCGCTCTGTGTAGACCGAGCTGGAACCTGATGTCGGCAGAAACGCAGAGTATGTCGCATCTGCATCCTTTCCCTCCACTGTGGCTTCTAGGTTAAAAAGCACATTCTCTACTGCGGTCGCCTTCGATGTATTCTTCACACTCACCGACAGCTTAAAAGTAGATCCTGCATAGACTACCTCTGGCTCTGTGCGGTATCCTGTTACAATAATTCTCGGATTGGAAGCTTTCTTATCTGGGTCCTCTATCAATGTTTTGCTGGGATTAGCACCCTTTATATTAATATACGTCGTGACATCTGTCTCCACCAGCGCACCGCTCTGATAATACGTCGCATGGAAGGTCAAAGGATAGCATCCTGTGAGCACATCCTGTCTGACATTAAAGTACCAGCCGATATCCATGCGTTTATTAAATGCATCTGTCGTGTCATTTGACGCCTGTATGATCTGAATTGTCTGGGCATCATATGCCTGTTGAATATCAAACGGCCATTTCGTCCTGTCGTTGGACACTGTTGGCGTCACCACAACGTCTGTGATATCTGTCTTGCCCAGATTGATCAGCGACAGCACAACGAAGGTCTGCTCACCATATTTTGCATCCAAAATAGGCACTTCATTGGAGAGCATCAAAAATTTCTCTGTGCCTGATGTGTTTTCCTTGGCAATCTCACTCAGATACCCTTCAATCTCCGATTCGTAGCTTGTCAGCTCTGACATGGTAAGCCCTGCGTTTTTCATGTATGTCATCGCGCTGTTATAGATTTTATCCATGCGCTTAATCTTTTCATCTGTCAAGTTGTAAATCATCTTTAAATCACTATAAAAACGATTGAGCTGCCCCCTGATTTGGTCCTTCCATTCGTCCGATACATATTCCGGCGAATCTCCTTCTGTCGCAAAAACAGTCAGCGTGCTGCCGCACAGCATCACGACCATCAGCATCATGACCAGTATTTTTTTTAATTGTCTCATCTTCGTCCTCCATTCATGAGTTCTTCAACGTTTTCCCCTTTTGCACTACACTTCTTCTCACACTGCTTTTATGCTATTTCTTTTCGGTTTGCTCTGCTTCTTTGTTCTCTGCGGTGCTCTCCGAAATTTCAGAAGCAGCCGGCGCCGCTTTTTCTGTATTATCAACCATATCTACAATCTTGCCATCCACAATGCGGATAATCTTATCCGCAAAACTTGCCAGCGTATTGTCATGTGTTACCATAATCAGCGTCCGCTTCTGCTCCCGCACGACATTCTGCATCAGATTCATAATCTCCCGCGATGTGTTGGAATCAAGATTTCCAGTCGGCTCATCCGCAAAGATAATCTCAGGATTCACCACAAGCGCCCGCGCGACACCGACACGCTGCTGCTGTCCGCCGGACATCTGATTGGGCCGGTGATCCCAGTATTTGTCCAGTCCTACCATATGTACCATCTTCTTTGCCCGCTTCATGCGCTCTCTCTTGGACACCCCCTGAAAAGTCAGTGGAAGCGCTACATTCTCCACCGCATTCATCGTTCCCATCAAATTAAACGATTGAAAAATAAATCCAATATGCTCACGCCGGAACCGGACAAGCTGGTTTTCGTTTTTTTTCTCCATATGCTCACCAATGATGACGATTTCGCCCTTCGTCGGTTTTTCCAAACCTGCAAGCATATTGAGCAGTGTTGATTTACCCGAACCGGAAGTTCCCACAATGGCGCAGAATTCGCCGCGGTTGATGCTAAAGCTCACGCCATTTAGGGCGCGCACCCTGTTCTCACCGATGCGGTACACTTTATACAAATCCTTCACCACAATGACCGGTTTGGTTTTTTCCTTTCCCTTTTCTACCCCAGACATTTCAGCCCCCTGTATTTGCGAGTGTCTTAGAATGGTATACTTCTACATACTAGGACGCTCAGAAACCTATTGTTGATATTTACACAGAAACCGCAAACTGTATCACATGACTTAATACAGTTCGTACGATTTCCATTGAAATCATAGCACACATTATACAAAGTTGCAACCTAAATAAGAAAAAATAAGATTTAAAAAACAGGGGATAAGACGCTTAATCTTATCCCCGTTTTTACTCTATAGCTCAATACTCATAGTCCACATACTCTGTATCTTTGCGGAGTTTTCCGTGCACAATATTATTTCTGTACGCACTGTCGTCATCACTCTGATATTTTATCCCTTTTCTGAAATCTGACATAATATCCCGCTCGTCAGCCAAAAGAGAACTTGCTGTCTCTGTCTCCACAATTGCGATGCTGGCTACCTGTGTCATTGGGGCATATGCAAACTCGCTGAACTCTGTCCAGTAATTATTCATATGCTCATACGAATCGGTATATTCCACATCATAGGGAAAAATCTCCACAATCTTATCATATCCCGTCTTAAACTGGAAGATGGCAAGCTGTCCCTTCAGCTCGACCGGATTATTGAACTGATAATACACCACCCGCGAAGCCTCTGATACTGGCGGCGGTGTCGGCACTGGCGCTGCCGAAGGAGACCACTGCGATGTGTACTCATACTTGGTCACATTCAGGTCGAGGTCTCTTTTAATCGGGTCCTCATAGAGCATCTTAAAGGAAATACCCAGCTCGTCATTGATCTTGGCGTAGAGCATTACCTTTTTTCCGACATAACTGTTGTAGATGTCCTTCTTGATCACCTTCTGTTTATTCAAGGTGAGATAGACAAACTCATATCCCAGCTCTGCCGCTGTCCGCTGCGCGTCCGCAACCTGCTTGTCGTCATTTTTCTTGATGCCGATTGCCCCCGCAGAAGTGACAGAGTCCATCTTGACATAGGCAATCACGCCAAGATTAATCCGATACCATCCATTCGAATACATGCCGACAACACGCACAGGAACATTGGCGCCTATTGTCGTCAGAACTGTTGATTCATAACTCGGCTCTGCATAGACAACACAATTATCTTTTGTGTAATATACGTCCTGCATCGCTGTATAGGTAGGCCCCTTCGCATATGCCACCAACTCTGTCTGTACAGATGTAAACAACATTGCGGCTGCCATCATAACCGCTGCGGCTTTTTTTCTAAAACTCTTTCGCATCTCTCCACCTCCTGCGGTTAATAATTGTTAATTTTCACAGTTGACTCAAACGAATCATCCTGATAAGAGCTTTTTGCATTGATTGTCACCTCTTTGAACGTACAGTCCGCAAAGGCAGAGGTACCAATACTAAGTGTATTCTTCGGGATTGTCACGCTTGCAAGCGCTGTACAGCCGTTAAACGCACTGTCACCGATACTGATTACCGACTTGGGAAATGTCACTTCCGGTATCCCTGTACAGCCGCTGAATGCACTTTCTGGTATTGCCTCAATACCAGTCTTGATACTGAGCGATTTAATGCCCACACAGTTTAGAAATGCACTTTCCATCATGGTCCGCATTGTACCCGGAAGCTTTACTTCGGAGATCGCTGCACATTCTGCAAAGGCGCTCTCTCCTATCACCTCCAGCCCGTTAGGCCATTTCTCTATATCCATCGCTGCGCAGCCGTTAAATGCTTCCTTCTCAATCCTTTTCAATGAGGAGGGAAGCTTCGACAGCTCCATTTTCGCACAGTTATTAAACGCCTGTTCCTCGATGGTTTCTATATTATTGCTAAGTTTGACCGTCTTGAGTGATTCGCACTCATTGAACAGCTTCTTGCCAAGCTTTGTCACACCGTCTGGGATTGTGACACGCGTAAGCTTCGAACAACTGTCAAAAACGCCCTCTCCCATCTCGGTCAGCTCATCTGGCAGACTGACATCCACCAAAAGTTCACTGCTCTTAAATACATTGCTGCCAAGCTTCGTCACATCATCAGGAATGGATACCCTGACAAGTGTTTTAGAACTTGCAAACGCTGAATCCATAATCTCTGTCACAGGCTTGCCGTCAATCGAATCAGGAATATCGAGCGTGGACGCTGTGCCAACATACTTTTTGATTGCCACATGATCCTTATACAATGTATACTCGTATTCGCTGTTCTTCTTCTCTTCTGTCTTGTATTCCTCTGTGGAGGACTCCTCCTCGCTGGACTCCTCTGTCTCAGTCACTTCCTCAGAAGGATTTTCGAGAAAATACTCATGATTATCATTTCGATTGCCATCCACAGAACCATTTGTTTTCGGATTACTGCCCGATGAACCCGCTGACGGCGTATTGGTGCTTGATGTAGTGCCCGAATTTGACGCAGTGCCTGAACTGTTTGTCGTTCCCTGCGGCTTTGAGGCTTCCGCCGATTCTTCCTCAAACACCTGCATCGCCTGTGAATAATTCTTCTGTGAGTCCTCGATGATTGACTGGATATCCGCCGGAAATTCACCATTCACAGCCAGCGTCATCTCCTCGGTGCCCGTGATGGTCTCCGTCTCTGTCTCGAGCTCTGATACAATCTCTGTCGAACTTTCAGGCTCTGCGCCGATCACTCCCGTTTTATTCAGATACATTCCAAGCAGGATTGCAAATGCAACAGTGCATCCGCCTACCATTCCCCAAAAAAGTTTTTCCATTCTGTATTCCCCGGTTACTTTCTCATTTTATAATATACCTTACTTCTTAAAATCGTCCTCCGAAATCTGTGTTCCATAAAACGCACCGCGCACAACGGTCTTTAAGCCTTCGCATCCTGTCAGGCCTGTCAGTGAACTACAGTTTCGGAAAGCCTCGGCACAAATCTTCTCCACGGAAGCCGGCACTGCCACATCAAGGATTTCTTTGTGTCCCTTAAATGTCTCTGAACCAATCTGCTTCACGCCATCGGGAATCTCCACATGCTCACTGCTTCCTCTGTACGCCATCAGAATGCCGTCGCCCACAATCAGGAAGTCTCCGTCCTCAGTGCCAGCTGTACCGTCAAGCCATTCTTTCAGCCACGGCGTCCCCTCGAAAGCCTTGGTTCCGATTACGGAAACCGTGTCGGGTATCGTCACCTCTTTTAGATTTGCACATGCCATAAATGCACCGTATTCAATCTCTATAATATTTTCAGGAATGACAACTGACTTTAGGCCGCTCTCTGCAAATGCCAGTCTGCCAATTGTTTTAATATTCTCCTCAAACTGAATCTCTGTCAAATCCTTCTGCTTATAGAATTTACGCTGTGCGATGCTGTCCTCCCCGCTTCGCTCGTAGCTCACGCTGATTGAATGTTCTGTCTTGTCTGGCTCAGTTTGTGTCTCCGCCTCTGTCGAAGCCTCCTCCACAACGTCCGCCTCTGTTCCCTCTGGGATGCCATACACCTGTCCTTTGTGGTTATCCATCAGCACCACTGCCTTTCCTGCCACAATGACCGTCTTTCCAAGAACATTATCCTTCTCTGGTACATCAAGCGGATGGATATAGTTTGCCGTGCTCTCAAACTCTGAAGGTTTCTGTTGTGTTTTATTCTCACTGCTCTCATCATCTGACGAGGTATCATCTTCTGACCCCGCAGAAGTTGTTGCCTGCGAATCCTCATTTTCGTCTGTATCAGAAGTATTTGTATCAGAATTATCCGCATCAGAAGTATTCGTATCAGAACTGTCGCCCACATTGGGCTTCTGCTCCATTCCGGCATTGCTGTCCATAAAATCATCTGGATATTCATCTGCCTTATAAATCACTTCAATGCTGTTCTCATTACCATAAGTATCTGCTGCGCTGGACTTGCTGGTACAAATCTTAAAGTCCGGACTGCCGGAAAATGCCTTTTTGTCGATCGAAACGACAGAAGCTGGTATCACAACCTGCTTGAGATTTGCGTTGTTCGCAATCGCACGTTCCCCAATGCCTGTCGTCGGCTCCTGTATCACGACATTTTCCACACTCCCCATGCTGGACATTGCCTGTCTGGGAATGGCGGCAACCTTAGACGAAACCTTCACATTTTTGGTATTCTGAAGATTCCAGAACGCGTAAGTATCAATGTTCTCTACCGTTTCGGGCATCACATAGTTCTCGCCTTCGCGCGCTGGGAGCACCTGATACAGCATTGTCATATTTCCATTATATATTGCACCATTATAATACGTAAGGTACTCATTGTCCTCATCAATAGTGACTTTTGCAAGACTGTCACAGTTGGCAAACACACCTGAACCCCATGCACGCACATGTGCGCCAATCTGGACGGAGGTGAGTGCCGTACAGCCCTCAAAAGCGCCCGGTCCCACCTTCTCAACTGATGCCGGCAGAATCACGCTCTTGAGCGCTGTACAGTTTTTAAATGCATTGTATGAAATCTGTTCTACAGAACTGGGAATTTCGATACTTGTGAGTGTCTCATTTCCTGAAAACGCCTCATCGCCAATGCTTGAAACTGTATCCGGGACACTGACAAAAGTGTCAGTTCCCAGATATTTTGTCAATGTCGTTCCCTTTATGCGGAATCTGTCATCCTCCGCGGCCGCCACGCCGCCGATTCCGTGGGCAACTGTCACAAGCACAAGGATTCCCAATAATACCATGCTTGCAATCGCAATGTGTAATCTTTTCATAGTGGCTCCTTTTCCCTTGTCTCATATTTATGCTGCCCTGAAATTTTTACGCTTCCGTCCATCACTTGTGACAAACAGTAAGATTGAAATACATGCCATACCGATTGCCGCAAACCACTTCGGATGAATCGGGTCCCCTGTTGCCGGCGTCGCGTCAAGCATCTGGCCCGCGGTTAAGTTGTTGGTATCTACATAAATCACATACGGTGAAAAATGTGGTGGTACGAACGAAATACATGCAATTCCGTCAATCGTTGTAAATCTCGGTGTCAACTGCTGTAAATTGCCATTGTCTGCCGCTGCCACACGCGCATTTCCGCCATACTGGATCAGCACATCCGGGATTGGCATTGTCACCGTGATATTTAAACCATAGGTATCTGTAATCTTATTCTGGCCTGTCGAGTCATAGAGTGATATATCCATCGGGAAGTACGCCAGCCCGTCAAGCGAGCCATACATGTTTCGAAGTGATTCCTCCACTGCCGCTGTTGCCTCCGCGGACTCTGTAATGCGCACGATAAAGTTATCGGTAGAGCCATCGACAGAAATCGAAGCCACATCTTTATTCGACACACCATTCTTCGTAATATAAATCTTGTTGCCGTCATTGTTGTTCGTGCCTGCCGTACTATCATTTGACGGACTGGTCACGGGGCCTGTCGTGCCCGGCGTTGTTGACGAGCTTCCGGGTCTGTTGTCAACCGTTGTCGTATTCGTGTTGCTTCCCGGTCTCTTGGACGGTCTGTCGTCGTCATCATCGTCGTCATCGTCTGAGCGCAGCTTATAGTTCGCCGTTACAGTTACGTCCGCCGCCGGCATAATAAATGACGTGGTTGAGGAGTTTGCATTGGCAAATCCTAAGCCTGAATTATTGGTGGTCCATTTCGAGAATACTCTGCTGGAGGACTCTGGTGCATATGCCGAGATATTGACAGTCGCTCCTGCCGCATACTCGCCGCTTCCTGAACCATAGTTGACTGTTACCTTATATTTTGTTCCGCTGTCACCGCCCGGCTGTCCGCCTGAGCCATCACTAAAGTTTGCCGTCACAGTTACATTCGAGGAAGGCATCACAAATGTTGTCACTGCGGATTTTGCATTGGCAAGCGTAACTCCTGCTGTCGCTGTTGTCCAGTTTACAAAGGAAGCGCCTGCATTCGGGGTGTTTGCTGTAATTGTTACTGTAGTACCCGGTGCAAACTGTCCGCCGCCTCTGCCGTTCACAACTGTAACAGTGTACTTTCCGTCCGGCCCCGGCGTATTTCCGCCTGAACCGCCGCTGAAATTCGCTGTCAATGTCACATTTTCATTTGGCATGATAAATGTCGTGCTTGCAGTGGAAACCCCGTCAACCAGTAAATATGCATAAGACGCTGGTTCAACTGTCCAGTATGTAAACTGGCTTCCGTCTGTTCTGCTCTCTGCGGCAACTAAGATTCTGTCACCGCCCTTTGCCGTAATCGGCTCTGTCTTACCGTTGGCAGTACCATTCTTGATGGTCAGTGTATACTCATTGCCATCTGGTACGACAATGTTTGAATTTGGCTTGTAGACTGCCTGAATAATTCTATCCTCTGTTACATTTAACCATGGATCTCCTGAGCCTGTAAACTGTGTACCGTCTGACAAGATACATTTCCATGCAGAGAACTCATATCCTGAACGCTCTGGTCTTGCCACGCAGATCGCATCTGCGCCATGGTCTACATACTGAGGATTCTGAACCTCCGGATCTACAATCAGGGAGGTATCATAGTCAATAAATGTCACTTTATGCTTATCTTCTGAGACAAAGATAATGTTCTCTTCTTTCCCCTGTGGTCTGAGTTTATCTTTCATTTTCAGGTAGAAGTTATAAATCGCACTGTTTCTTGTACCGGAAGCATCAAACTGCGGTCCTCTGATCGTAACCTTGCGGTTGCCGTCAAAGTTAAAAGCAGTCTCGCCAATCGCACAGCTTGGATTCGGAATTGTAATCTCCATGTTGTCGCTGGTGTCAAGAAATGCTTCCGCACCGATCGTCTCAATGCTCTCTGGAAGCTTCACTGTACCAAGCTTTCCGGATTTGTAGAAGCACCGCTCTGGAATCTGTGTGACAGAAGATGCTGTCAAATCCACTTCTGTGATCTCTTCACAGTATGAGAATGCTTCATTGTCAATGCTGACAACATTTGCCAGCAGCGGGTCTCCTGAGTCCACGCCGACCTTGAACGAACCGCTCGCGCCGCTGCCGCTTCCTCTGCCCTCAAGACACTGGATAATCTCAAGGCCATTTGCCGGGGTCTGGGTTTTCCGGAACAGAATCATATTGCCAAACTGCACATATGGATTTTCTGCCGGGATAGAAATATTTGTCAGGTTTTTGCAGTTTCTGTAGGGCAATGCGCCGATCTCCTGCATCTGAGACCCGTAAGCAGTTGACAGCAGGTTCTCACAGCTCATAAATGCATAGTCTGGCAGTGACCTGATGGTCTTTAAATCAATCGTTGTCAGATAGTCGTTGCCGATCACTGAATTTTCAACATAAGAATGTCCGTTATAGGTACGCCATATAATTCCCGGTATATCATCTGTAATCCTTGTAATATCAGTACTTAGCTCAGACTCTGCCAAAAATCCGCTGAACAAGCCGGCTTTCTGTCCAAACTCATCCAAATCCTTGTCTGCTATGTACTTATCATCAGAGTACACACTTCTGACATCGCCATATCTGCTGTAACTCCGCTTCTGGTTGATATTTCTCTCTAAGCTGTCCGACTCTCCCTTGATACCGATCTCAATCTCCTTGCCGTTTGCCAGCTTTGTCTCCGGTGTATAGCTTCTGCTCAGATATGCCAGATCACTTGCGTTCTGTGTCTCATTGTAGTACGCGTTCGCGTCAATACTGTCAATACCTCTTGGTATTGTCATAAACAGTGTATACAATGGAATATCTTCTTCGCTGAAATTCTTATATTTATTGTAAGGTCTCTCTGCATAGTTCGGGTCCGTCGTATTTCTCAGGCTGTTCCACTCCTCGAACTTGTCTGTAATACTATAACCGCTGTCACCTTTTGCCCACAACTGAATCAGATTTTTATTGATGGTATCAATCTCCTCATAATGAGGGTAATCGATCAGTGTGCTCAAGCCTGTAGCATTGTCACGCAATATTGTCAAGTTTGTCGGCGCATCAGTCTTGTAGCAAATCTGAAGGCTTGAACCTGTCATGGATTTGCTTTCTTCACTCATTGCCAGCTTATAGGGTGCATACTCCGGATGAACTGCACCGTGGAAGGTAAGGAAGTCGGAACCTGTCTTAAACGCATTCTGCTCGATGGTCAGCGCGTCCTTCCAGTAAGAGTCCTCATCGCCAAAAAGTGCTGTCTGAGTCTGGCTGAAAAATACATTTTCAAGGCTCTTGCAGCCCTCAAATGCGCTTGCACCGATATAGCTCACGGAATCGCCAAGCTCTACCCACTGAAGCTTATCACAGCCCCTGAATGCATTGGCATTAATCTTTTTTACAGTGCCATCAGATATAATCACCTTGTAAATGATATCGCTGACATCTTCAAAACAGCCGTCTGCAATCTCCACAATCGTATAACCGCCCACGGTTTCTGGAACCACTACCGCAAGCGGATTGCCTGTCGGGCGGTTCTCTGTATACCCTGACAGACTGGCTGTCTTTGCGTTTGCGTCGAGAATATCAATCGTTGCAATATAATCGTCACGGTTTTCCTCACCGACACCGATTTCCATGTGCTCTTTGCCGTCTGCACCTGTATAGACATAGGGTACAACGCCGCTCTTGCCATCTTCTGTGAGATAGCCGGGGATAGCGTTCCATGTACACTTTCTAGGCTCTGCTACAGAACCGCTGCCAGAGCCGGACTCCGGTCCTCTGACATAAAACTGGTCATTATAAACACCCTTAAATAGTACATTCGGATCATAAGTTGCATTGTATGCGTCCTTTGGAAATTCAACACACTCAAGATTTTTACAGCCTGCAAATGTATTGTCCGGCACTTTTCTGCCTGTATCCTCAGAGACACTGTTTCCAAGCCTGCCGGGGAGTACTACTGTTTTCAAGCCTTCCCTGCCTGCAAGAATAAAATCATTATCATCTTCAACTTTCCCCTGCTGTAACCGGTTCATATAGGAAGGAAATGCAAAATTAACAAGCGCTCCGCCATCCTGATCCGCAGTCAGGGCAAAGGCAGCCTTTCCAATCTTAAAGTCTGTACTTTCACCTGCAAAATTGACTTTGCTCAGCTTATCACAGCCAAAAAATGCATAGGGTTCAATTGTTAATGTACCATTTCGAGCCCCTCCCATTGTCATCTCTGTAATTCCAGAAAGGTAAAGACATCCTGCACCAATTTGCTCCACAAATTCTGGAAAGACAATACTGTTTAACAAAGTATTGTAAAATGCCATGCTGCCAATTGTCGCAAGCTTCGAATTGCCACTCGTAAATTTGACTGAGACAAGTTTTTCACAACCCGAAAAAGCCTTATCACCCAAAATTCTACAGTTGCTGTCGTCGATTGTTACCTCTTTTAAGAACTTAGAATTTGCAAATGCTCTAGTTCCTATAAAAGTTACCGATGGCGGAATCGACAGCGTTCCTACTTCTCCATCATTGTCATCTACATGACCTACTTTGGGATTAAATGCATCTGATTTAATACCCTTGATTGTCGCTTTACCACCTGCCAGATAACCTTCTGGATCATTGACCTGACTCCTTTCTGGTCCCTGACCACTGGTATTTACAGGTACATAAACAATGGCATCTGTCGGCGTTGTCAGACGCTTGAGCGCATATCTTTTCAATGACGTACTTCCGCTGCTCATCCTCTGGCAAATGGTATAATCGACAAGGTCCTGAAGGCTGTTTTTATCCCCGTCAATTGCAGATTCTGTTGAACGGATGTCCCCAAATGTTTTTGTTATAGTTCTATATGTTTCATCATTTTTTTTATTTAAGTCTTCAATCTCACTCTTTGCAGCATTCCAATTATCCACATCTTGCTGTGTAACAGTTGTTCCTTTCGCAAGAATACCATCTAATACATCTGTGTAAACCTTCAAATCGGCATTGAATTTATTAAGTTTATCGGTATGCTCTTTTAACATATTGGGTGCATACTCTCTATAAATCTTTACTACATCTGGAATTGTACTATTAATATTTATATATGAGTTCTTATTACCACTAGAAAGACTTAAATTACCCGTTACTGGAATCGGAGTATTCCCTGTCGGATCCGTATCCATATCAACACCTATAACAGTAACTTTCTCAAATGTCAATGTTATCGGGTTTGTACTTCCAGCTACAGTTACTTCCACTTCTTTTTTAGGGTACTTCGTATCATCCTTCTTCTCCTGATATACAAGCTTATATTCCTCTTGGTCAAAAGCAGCATATAATTTATCTATATAATCAGAATCCATCTTAATATATTCATAATATTCTTCTTCATAGATATCAAACTTATCTATATCCGCCTCAAAAACACTTTTTGAGATCATCGCATCATTGCTGCCTGGTCTTAATGTTATCTCATAGGCATCAATAAAGCTGTCCCCCTCGATATGTTGTGCTGTCTCTACCGTACCAGTATACGGATTTTCAACATCTGAATCATACAAAGGATTATTTAAATTTTGATCTGCATCCCACAGATATTTTTCCGCGTCGGCTTTCAGATTCATCCCATCCACGCCGGATGCCTGCATCGTACCATAGTTCTCAACTGGTATCGCCGCCACGACAACCGCCATGACCATCGTGAGTGCTGCAATCGTCCGCATCACTCTCCTTCTTAACTTGTAGTTCTTTTTCTTTCTACTCTTTGCCATGTTGTTTCTCCCCACTTTTGTTATTTATATTCCCTCTTAACTGCAACATCATTTATTTACACATATAATTCTGTGCCCCCAATCTCAATGGATTTCCTTTGTCAGTGCCAATCCAACAGCCTGCTCAAAATCCTCTATGCTTTCTGCCTTTGCCGCGGCTCTGTGCCACTTCCGCAGTATTTCCAGCTCTGTCTGTTCCATAATATATTCTCTAAGCTGCTGGGAGGGCTCCCCGATTTCCTCAAGAAGTTCTATCACAGCTTCTGCTCTTTCTTTTGTTCTGCCTTCTGCTTTTCCTTCTGCCCTGCCTTCTGCTTTTCCTTCTGCCCTGCCTTCTGCTATTCCTTCTGCCCTGCCTTCTGCCTTTTCTTTATCCAGCAGTTGTCCAAATGAACTACACATCGCTTTTTCATCCCCTTCCCTGAGCTGTTGTATTAGGGTTCTCCGTTCACCCTCATTCAATTCCCGTATCACATTCGAGAACCATGTTATCCACTCATTCAGGTCATTTTGTTCCATGCTTCTGATGCGCTGGACCAGCTCTAAGATGCCAAGATCTGTCCACGCTTCTCTTGTTCTTTTCTTATCCGCCAGCAGGATATTGTCAATTAATGTATTGGAATCCTTGATTTTTGATGCTTCCAAATCATTCACTGATACAAGGATATACTCAAAGTCTACGATATATTTATCAAACTGCTCTGCATGGTCTATCATTTTCTTAAAGCTGTGTGATGCTGTCCATTTCCGTTCTCCATTGTACAGGACAACCGGCATGATGGCTGGCAGTCGATATTCTTTTTGTTTCCGCATGTTTTTGTCACTGTTCTTAAAATAGTCCAGCCAGATTGCTGTCATATATACCAGTAAACGGAACGGCATTGTAAAATCATTGTAGCTTTGCAGTTCAAACAGAAAAAATAAATAGATGCTTCCTGACTTCGTATTGACTTTGTACACCAAATCCGACTCATAGGTGTCAAACTGGTCTGTGATATATTCCTTGTCAATCAGCTCCATATCCCTCTCTGTCAGCTCCATCATCCATTCCAGACCTATGTACTTTTTCATAAAATCCAGAAAGTTCTTCTTGATGGAAAATATCTTTTTATATCCCTTATCGTGCGGTTTATCTGTAATTTTTTCCTGTGTAGTTAGTTTCTCCTGTTTGCTCATTTTTACTCCTAGCCAATTTTCTTTGCCACCACGACAAACCTTCCCTTCTTTTCCTGATAGTCACAGGTGGAAAGTGTCAGGAGTTTATCACCGTAAGCAGCCGTAACGCCTGTATCATATAAGGACAACGCCGCCATCTCATTCAAATAGGAGTTAAACTCCATCTCCGAAGCAGCATTGATAAACTGATAGTACTTGAAGGTCACGTCCTCCTCAGAGTATACCTTTGAGCGGAACACATACATTACCTGATACTTTCCTTTCTCGTAGATGGTATCAAACTGTATTACAGGGTGTTCCTCAAAATAAGACTCACTGCTGTATTTATTTAATGTGCCAAACATTTTTCCAGACTTCATATGATGCCCATAGAGGATAATATTGTCACATCCCTTGATCACATCACACTGGTAATCCATAAAGATACAACCGTTCCGATCCTCCTCCTGATTAAAATTATGATCCAGATAATATTCGTTGTTCACTGTCTGCATCACAGGGTAGTCTATTATAGTATCGTCAATTTTTACCCATCCGATTAGCTTTTGATTCTTTTGATATACTTTTTCATATTCCGGCAGGATATCCGGCACTGTAGTATCCTCTTCTGTGAGGTGTATTTTGACTTTCTTTTCTCCAGAAAGTGCGCTCTGCAAGCCTGCCTCCTTCAATGCCGCCAACTCCTCAAACTCCCTTGTGCTCTTGGCGGACACCTGATAATAAGCGCCCAGATACCCGAAGCTGACAATGCACAAAAACATACAAGCCGCAATCAGAAATCTTCGTTTCTTTTCTTTTTTTCTGAGTACTGCAATAATCTGCTCCTGCATATCTCTGTCAAAATCCTCAAGTCTTGTCGTATTTTCAGACCGCTGCTGTCTCTTGGAAGGCTTTACCAGACCCTCTAATTTCTGGATTTGCTGTTTTCTTTTCTCCTTGCGGGCGTTCTTTTCTTCTGCTGCGATCTCCTCTTCCCGCTTCATTCTCTGGTATAATTCATAAATATTATCGTCAAATTTCCTGCCGACAATCGTCTCAAATGTATATTGCCCTTTTTTCAACTCCAAGTACAGCGTTTCTATATCTTTTGGATTATCCAATTTCAGATTGCCGGTAATGGAATCTATGAGTTCCTTGTCCCTAAGAGCCGCTTGATATTCCTCTGCGTTCCGAAAGCGCCTGCCCTCAACAGTCCATTCTAATTCCGCCATCCTATCTTCCTTTCTGAATCGTATTATGTCTATGTATCGGTTTACATATATACTATTATTTTACTATATTTTCAGTTAATTTCAAGTCTTTTTCCGATTTTTATCACAAAATATTAGAAACAGCATGAATTTTATATGCTGTTTCTAATATTTATACAATTTATGGAATTATTTTACAGTGATTGTCATTGTCACCGCAGCCGGTTTTGATTCCGGGTCTGCATCCCTGAATGTTACCAGACACTTTACTTTATACTGTCCTTTCTTAATGCGGAGTCGGTCTCCCGCCAGATTAAAGCTCACAGTACCATTTTTGGTAACATTATTTACCAGCAAAAAGCTGTCTGTATTGGTCTTACTGCCAGAGTCAATCCTGATTCCTGTGATCTTCTCCATATCAATCTCGCTGTTCTTTAACTGTAGCGAGGTCGTGTACTTATTGCTGTTGCTTCTGTACAGATTACATTTTGCAGGTGTAAACACAAGCTTTGGCAGTTTATTGACGGGTTTAATCTTCACTACTGAATCAATCGTCAGCTTATTTTTTAATTGAAACTGAAGGTTTACGGGATAAGTATCCTTCACTGACATACTCTTTCCCTCGATGGCTTTTACCTCCACCTTGTTGTCTGCATTGAGTGTCGCTGTAAAATACTGCGCATTTTCTCCAACCACACGCACGCTCTCCACAGTGGACTCTACTCCTGAAACCTTTGGTGTGTACACTACTGACGTATTTTCTCTGTCGATCAGATTAATCTTACCCTTTGGCGATGCCAGCTTGACTTTTGCACTGCCTACTTCTGTGAGCTTGACCGTGAGCACCGATTTCTTTATCGTATATTTCTGGTCAGCCACTCTCACGACTGCCCTGATCTCTAACTTGTAAGTTCCCGGCTTCACTGCGCCGCGCTTTCCTTCATTTAATCCCAGTTCAATCGCCTTAATGCCCTGCGCACTTGGAACATCATCATAATGGAGATATCCGTAATCCTCCTTTAACTTTGTGGCTGTCCCCGAAAATTGCAGTTCATCAATTCGAATATCGCTGCTATTTACCGATACTGGAATTTCGATTTCTCCATTGGCGGCAATATTGGTCACCATATTCAATGTCGCCTGCTTTTGCCCCAGTATTAACGACAGCTTCTCAGGAGATGTAATATAGGTAATCTTTCCTTTCGCGCTGACAGGCTGTGTCCATTCCGGGCTGTCTAACTGCGCTGTGTAGGAGACGCTCTTTGTGCCAAGATATCCCAGCGTGATATTGTCATTTCTGCTGTTCAGTGTTGCGCCGATTCCGCTGTTAAGCGGCTTGATAATCTCGAATTTCATCGCACTGTCCAGCGGAAGCTGCTCTTTTGTCTTGGTGTTTATGACATGGACATCACCTGTTGTAACTCCCGGGCAAATTACCATTCCTGTCATAGACAGCGATGGCTTTTTGTTCTCCGTCGCAATCTTTAACTGCACATTCTGCGGTTCCCTGTAATCCGCAAACCGTATCTCAAGCTGTACATTCAGGCTTGGCGATTTTGATGAGAACTGGCTGATAGTACTGTTGTCCAAACCTTTTGCCTCGAAGCGGATTGTATTGCTGCTGCGGTCATACCTGCCTTCAAAGCCGACACCCTCTGCCCCTGTGATTTTCATGGTATCAATCTCGTACTTGCTCGATACCTCATAGACTGCCGCCGCGTTTTTATAAAACAGGTTCGCCTTATTTTTTACCTTTAGTGTCACCGTCGGCTTCGTGACTTCTGTCGTCACCTTCAATGAATAAGGATATTTCCCCCTTGGTGTGACCACTTCAAGTTTACAATTCGTCACCGTTTTCTTGGTTGCCGCCAGCAGCGGTGCATTCTCTTTCAAACGCAGCGTGGCAATTCCCTCTACAGGTTTATCTACAGTAAAGTTCAGTGAATTTACCTCGCCCTCAATCACGTTTACGTTCGTAATGTTGTTGCCATTTTGTTCTTGCAGGACAAAGTCCGTACCACTGATGCGGTATTTGTTGACTGTTACACTTGCTGACTCAAGCACTGGCGCATAGTCCATAATATTCACCGTCAGCGTCCCCATGCACTGCCCTTGGTCGTCTGCGGTGGCTGTAATATCTACTGTACCTTCTTTTTTGACGGTAAGAATCACTGCGCCTTCCTCATTGACTCCGACCGTTGCGGTATTCTTGTCACTCGTCTGCCAGTTAAACTTGATATTCTTTGCGGGTTTTCCGTTGATTGTCGCAATTGCCTCCAACTCAACAGAATATTTATTCTTTGCATCTCTGACATCCCTTTGGTCAATGCCCATAAAGTCATCGCTTTCCTTGTATTCAAAGTTCTGTCCGCCCGCCCTTATAGGTTTTACCTTGACATTATTTACACAGTCTGTCAGAGGAACCTCAATCTTAAAATCTTGTGAAAACAGATCAATATTTGAGCTGGTTCCACCGTCAATTGCCAGTGTCAGCGTAAAATCAACGATTCCGCCCTTTGTATTTTCCGCTGCTGCAATGGTCATCTTGCCCCACTCAAGCTTTTCCACCGACGCCAGATTGCTCTCGGAGGTCTTGACACAGTTCTGTGTAAGCCTGCTTCGAAACTTTGGCGTATTGATGTCTGCACCGGTATACAGATAAGTAATCTTATAGTCCTCCTTCTGTCCCCGGTTAATCAGCTTCTTCCCTGTCACCTCCACACCAGTGATGTGCGCAACTGCCACTGGCAGTCTCGCTTTAAACGGCTGGTATCCCTCCTCTGTATAGGTCGCCCAGCAATACTGCAGTTCATCATTTACCGAGAGACTCTGGTCGCCGTCATTCCATTCCCATCCCTTCGGCAGTTCACAGTAGGACAATGCACGGTCCACATTATCAATATAGCTGACAATTCCGACCTCTTTAATCTTAATCTCCTTCTTATCATACAATGGCAGCGTATCTGTGATGGTAATGGTCACTGCCACAGCATATGTCGTTCCCTGCAAAACCGCCCTCAGCACCGCAGTACCCGCTTTCAAAGCGGTGACTCTTGCAGTGGTGTTTGTAAGTTTTCTCACAATCAGCACGTTGGGGTCTGACGAGGTAAAATTCACAACCTGCGAGGAATCCTCCGCTGACATTGGAAGAATAAACGCCTCCGCCTCAAAAGAATCGCCGACCTTCATTCCCCGGTCTGCGGTATTGAGTGAAATTCCTGACGCATACCGTGTCACCGTGACAAAAAGGCTCTTTGTCACGCCGTCTGCAATCACTGTGATATTAGCCGTTCCGGTCTCTTTTGCAACCACCCGTTTTTTATTGGGATCTATCGTCTCTACTCCGGTCTCCTCATCAACCTCTACATAATCCTCCAGCGCCACAACCTCGTCGTCCGACACCTCAAATACAGGCTTCTGCTTATTTCCCGAAACCGTAATCACAGCAGATTTCCCGCTCTCTGTGCCATCGACAAACAGAACCTCACTTGATATCTTTACATCGAAATCATTGACGATCTCCTCACTTTTGTAGCCGATATTGACTCTTGCATAAGACCTTCCCCAGTTGTCGCCATCATCTGACAACGTCATATCATACAGGCGGTCCTTATTTGCAAGACTGTCATAAAATGCCTTGGTAAAATAGTAGTAATTCCCCTCTACCGTCGAAGGAATCGTCAATTTGGTGATCACCTCTGTCGAATCCGTCGCATAGATTGTCAGCGTTGCAGGCAGCGCCAGATTCTGAATATTCAGACCGATCACCCTGTTATTTGAAATCACAGGCAGTCCTTTGTTAGAGGTAATGGAGATCCTTTCTCCATTCTCCTTATCCTTGTAATATTCTTCACTTAGATTTGCCATCTTGACAGGCAAACCGTACTCTTTATGCGTAATCAGCACATAATAATCCTTAAATGCACTGGTTCTACTCAATCCTGTAATATTCATAAATAAGCTGTCTTTATACCGCTCTGTCACGACTGCACTCGTCTCTACTGGATTGTTGTCATTGATTCCTGTAAGTTTAATCTCAAAATCATCAGTCTCTGTACAGTTTGGTGTCTTGATATATGCCTGAATCGTATTGTCATCTATCCACGAGAGTGAATAGGTATCAAGAACAAACTGATCATACTCCGCGGCTATGACGTTAAATGTATAAGAAGCGTATGCACCGCCGTTTTTTGTGAGCCGCACTGTATGACTCCCCACTGACAATTTCTGTGTAGGAATCCATACCTGAATACGTGTTCCCTTTCCTCCGTCCTCGCGCAGCCACTCGCTTGCATAGACTGCCACTTCGCCGCTGTACCCAGTGATCGTTGCTTTTATGTCATCACTTTTAATTCCTGACTCCGTCGTACAATAATAAAAATCATGCCAGTCGGTATTCTGTGAAATTACTTGGGCAGCCTCCCATTTGTTTGTACTCGGCGCCCCCTGACTCATCAAAAATTCCTTATAATATTTTTGGCCGTTTGCTGTAAGCTCTACGCAATATCTTTCGCCCCTTGTTAATTCCTTCTCTGGCGTGAGATATGCCAAACTCTCCGTCAACGCTTTTGATGTAACACCACTTACCTCTTTATGATTCGTATCCACAATTTTAAAGCTTACTGAATTTCCATTTAAATCTGTCGTAACGCCGACCTCCACAGCGCCCACAGCGCCCACAGCGCCATTGTACTCAGCATAATAGATTCCGCTCTCAAGCTTCGCTTTAAATTCCGTCTGCGTAAAACTAATACTGCCACTTCCGGGCGTCTTGACAAGTTTTATCTCAATTTCTTTTCCTACAGTACTCCATCCTTTTTCCTTTTTGAATTTGACAATGTATCCAGACTGTACTGTCTTATAGTCAACTCTTGTGGTAGACAATGGTGACTTCGTCTCCACATCCTCAAAGTCAAACCGCACTTGGGCGGGACTAAAGCCTGAACCCTGAATATACAGATACAGCAGATCGCTTGTATTGTCATAGTCTGTTCCCAGCACACACTTGGTCACGACGGCTCTCGAAGATACCTCGACAACATTTGGAATCATCCGCTCTGTACCGTCGTCGTTCGTCAGACGAATATCATAATTTCCTACTTCCAGCGCATTTTTCTCCGTGGTGAGAACCCATGTGGTTTTCTTTAAAATATTTTGGGAATATTCATATCCATCGCCAATACCTGTATAGCGCGGGTCTTCGTTTTGTAAAACAGGTTCACTGCGCTTATCTCCTGAGCGCGCAACAGTATCGCCGTTTGAAGCCGTTATTTTAACGGACTCAATATCATCTTTTACATTAAAAAATGCAACCTCTACCGTATCATCTGATGCGGACAGAAAATACCGCTCTGCCTCAGTAAATACATTATCTACTTTTTCAATCTCAAATTCAATATCTCTGATTACCAAATACGTACCTTTTTTAGAACTGTTTGGATTGATATCCTTGAATTTGACTCTCAGTTTATGTATCCCCTCCGAAAGATCTTTACCGTTCAGAGGAATCTTGTAATAACCATTATCTAATACGTCATAGCCCACTTGCTTATTGAGATCCGACGTACCATCAGCAACCTCCCCCTCATCAATATACATCTCAATGCCGATATCTTTAGAATCTTTCGGAGGAATCTCACACCCTTCCATTTTCAGGAAAATCTCTTGTACTGTATCATAAAAATAATATTTTTTCTCTGTGACTACAGATAAAAGCTTATTGTAATCTGGCCGGTTCATCACCTCAGGCGGATCCGATGCCGGGTCAGATGGCGACTCTGTCGAACTCGCGTCCGTTGCCTCAAATTCCATCACTTCCTCATCGGTCTGTGTCCACTCAGTCTCCTCTGCTTCCTCTGAGATCTCCGCAGATTCCGCATCACTTGATTCCTCTGGTGTCTCCGCGGTTTCCGTGACACTTGGTTCCTCCGGTGCCTCAACAGTTTCTGCAGCACTTGATTCTTCTGATGTCTCAACAGTTCCCGCAGCAGTCTCTGTCTCCTCTGACTGCACTGGTGTACGAGACATTTCTGATTCCTCAACTGTCTCCGGCGATGACTGCACAGTGTCCGTATCCGCATCGCCTTCTGATGCAGCTACAGTGTCTGTAACCGTTGCATTTTCAGATGTGTTTGTGCTCTCCGCATCACTTGGCCCTCCAGCAGCTTCCAGCGTGCCTGTTCCCTGCTCTGAAACCTCCGATGACGCCAAGACCGCCATTTCAGCCTGCGTTTCCTCCTCTGTGGTATACTGCTCTCCATTGTCATAATACTGCACTGTCTCCTCAGCTTCAGTTGCCACTGCTTCCATTGGTATACTCTGAAATACCATTGCAGCACATAAAATCCCTGCCAGCAGTTTCCGCTTTAACTTAGTTGACCTCATATTTGAAATCCCCCTTATCCATTTGTGTTCAACGCCTCCACAAGCATGTGGCGCATAGAGAAACACCTGTCTACATAATAGTATAGAAGTACATTATATATTATTATAGTATATTTTTCGAAAATACACAACGAATTATCTGAAAAATTTATGATTTCGTTTTTCCAAATTTCATTTTTTAGGAACACTTTCTTTCCCCCGTCATATAGTATAGAAAAAAGCTTCTTCGGAGGTACTCAACATGAGTGAATTATCAGCAAGCCATTGCGGATGCAATCAGACAAATAACGTTTCGGAGTGTGGCTGCGGCTGTGGCAACAACAGCGGATGCGGCAGTTGGATTTGGATTCTCCTGCTCCTGTGCTGCTGTGGCGGCGGAAACAGCTTTGGCAACTTCGGTATGTCAAATGGCTGCGGCTGTGGCTGCGACAACGGCTGTGGCAACAACGGCGGATGCGGCAGCTGGATCTGGATTCTCCTGCTTCTGTGCTGCTGTGGCGGCAACAACGGCGGCGGATGCGGATGCTGCTAATGTTCTAACCTGTGGGGGTCCGTTTAGGCGGGCCCTCAATCACTGCCATATGGCATAATGTATCGTTCTTTTTCATATACATGATTAGATGGTCGGGAATGAATGGAGGTTTTTTATGGACGACAACGATTATGTGATGGCATTCGACCATTTTTATACCACGAATCACATCCAGATCTTAAAGTCCCTTCTGCCTTTTATGGACAACGACAACTTCCGTATGCTGCCTGTCTTGATCAAATATATGGAATTAAAATATACGCTGTCTATGATTGGCAAGGAACCTGCTGGACTGTCAGGCGGTATCCATGCCAGCAGCATTGATACGGATTTGAAAACCGCTGCGGACCCCGCAGACAATCTTGAAAAAATATACAAGGCTGTCCACAGGTATCTCGCGCCAAGCGAGGAAAAGGGCTTTAACCAGATCCTATCCGCCATAAAAACAATGAAAAACATGCGTGAAATGCAGCAGATGATGGAGCTTTTCCAGAGTCTGAATCCCGATCTGGGCGGCGGCATGGACATCGGTTCTATGATGGACGCCATGAATCCGGGAAGCGAAAACGCAGGCGGCATCAACATCAACGAGATCATGGAAATGATGAAACTATTTGGAGGCAATGACAATGGAAAACAATAATGAATGGATGAATGACCCTGAACTAAAAAACATTGACAGGGCAAAACTTGATTTTCTCAATCAAATGTTTGTGCAGAGCACCACAATCAACAGCAGCGGAAGTCAGGCTGAACGGCAGAAAAAAATGATGGCATTCCTGCTCTCTCTGGGCAAGCTGAGCAAGGAAAACAATATTTCTTTTCAAAATCAAGAGGTTGAGCTGATTTTCTCTGTCCTGAAAAAATACTCAACCTCTGATGATATTGCTAAGATGCAGAAAATTTCTTCTTTTTTCCGTTCCCAGTAAGGATTAGAAGCACGCCTACTGAAAACATTGCACACACGATCAGCATACGATATTGTAAAGGGTCTCCTGTCTTTGGCGTGGAGTCCTTTATATGTTGTGTCCCTTTCGGTGCACTTGCAGAAGTAACGTTTGGCTTCTTTGTTGTTGTCTTTGTCACGGTGGACGAGCCAGATGAACTCTGCTGCACAGGCGTTGTCTTATTCTGGGTGACTGCGGCGGCCTGCGGTGCCGATGCCGACTGCGATGTTGTCACAGGCTGCGATGCAGAGGCAGAAGGCGCTGCCGGCTGTGATGCAGACGGTGTTCCTGCTGTGGGCTGTACTACAGCAGCAGAAGGCGATACTGTGGGCTGTGTCCCCGCAGATGACTGTCCTCCTGTGGCGGGTGCTGTTCCCGTCCCGCTGGCGCCAAGTGCGATCGTCCCTTTGGCGGGTGTATTTGTACCGGAGACTGCGCCTGTCTTATTTGCTGTGCCTGCATTTCCTGAGACAGTCGCCCCAAGTTTAATACTTCCAGACTCAGCAGTTGTCACAACAGAGCTTTCAGAATCCTTGGACGTGCCACTGTCCTTGTACACCAGATGCGTATACTGGTTTGCCAGCTCCTTCGCTTTGTTTTTAGCCTGTTCTGTCTTTCCTGTGATGGTAATATCCTTGGATATATTTTTCACGCCGCTAAAGGCATTTTCCCTGACTTCTGATATTTTGTCCGGCAGCGTGATTGCTGAGATACCGCCCATGCTGGCAAACGCATCTTTTGCGATAATCGTGACTGTATTTGGAATTGTGACCTCCGCCACACTTCCGCTGTATTTGTACAATACATTGTTGGCGGCGTTTGTCGTAAATCCAGACGAGGTATAGTACCACCGTTTATATAACGTCAAATCTTCTTTGACTGTCGATTCGGAATAAACATTGGTGCATTCCTTGTCTGTATACCAATTCGAATCTGTTGAATAGTTCGAATACTTAAAGTTTGCAGACGAGCTGCTCTTGGGATACTCTGACGAGGAGATTCCCTTTCCGACTGGAATCTTTTTGGTCAGGCTCGCCGCATCTGTATATGTCTTCCCGTCATAGGTTCCCGTATATCCGCCCCCGTTCATGTGGAACACGACGGTATTGCTCTTCTCCTCAAAGTGTGCATAGAGAGTGAGATCTTCTGTCACGGGTTTTCCCCATGCCTTGAAGGCTGATTTGGTATCGTCCTTGCTTGTGTACCAGCCCTTGAAGGTCTTATTTTTCATAGAAGGCTTCTTGGACGGCTTCTCAAGCTTCTCATCTTCATACAGCTTTTTCTTCTCTGGAATATTGGCTGCCTTTTCATTTCCTTCTGTCGTACTGTAGGTCACTGTAAAATACGCCCTTTCCGACTGCTCCCACTTTGCATAGATTGTTGTATCCTGCTCTATGATCTCATTGGCAAAATCCCATTCTTTTGTACAGGCATTGTCCTTGTACCAGCCCTTAAAAGTATATGTAGTCTCCTTTTTTTCGTCCTCCTTTGTGAGTGTGAAGTCGTCTTTTCTCAAAATCCGTGGCTGGCTGCCATCTACAGACACCAGTTCGGATACTGTGCGCCCGCTTTGTACCTGCCGTTTCTCCCCCGCGACGCCCGAAATGCCTGTGTCGAAAGTGACTGTATACTTCTGGTCTGGCTCTATGACAATGACGGAAGAGGATTCTGGTTCTGAGCTTTCTTCTGGCTGGCTCTCCGATTCACTCTCGGTCGGTTTGCTCTCTGACTCGCTCTCGGTCGGCTTACTTTCCGATTCACTTTCTTCTGGCTGGCTGGCTTCCAATCCGCTTTCGGGTTTATCCGCTGTATTTCCTGCGCCCTCTTTAACTTCGGGCGCTTCCTCTGATACATTCTCTTTTGAAGTATCTTCCTTTGAAATATCTTCTGGCATATCGCTGAGATTCTGGATACCTGCGATCTGCTCTGTCTTTTCAGCATCGAGATACTCGCTGTAGACAAGCTGTTCATATTCCTCCGCAAGCTGTTTTCCATAGGTCCTAGAGGCTTCTGTTCCAGCATCGTAAATATAAATGATACTGCCATCCCTCACGCCGCTGAACGCATTCTTTTCGACCGTCTGAATCCCCGCCGGCAGTGTGACTGCCCTCACCTCATCGAGCTGATCAAATGCCCCTGCTGCAATTATCGATACCGTCTGAGGTATCACCACATTTTTATCGCCACCATCATACTGATACAAGATTGCGCCGTCTGGACTAATATGAAATCCCTTGTCCGCCAAGGTTGTTCCGTCCGATGTAATATTATACCACTTCTTATACAAAGTCGTGCTCTTTGTCACCTGACTGTCTGTATTATATTTGTTTAGACATTCCTGATCTGTATACCATGTATCCGGCTCTGTCTTGTAGCCCGCATAAGATGCAAGTTTATCATCTGGAAAACTGTCGATGGGCTTTCCGTCATCAATAACAAGAACGGGCGTTTTTTCCTGAAAACTGTATCCATTGTAGGTTCCGCGAAAAGTTCCCCCATTCATGCTGAAGGTCACGACATGCGCAGAGGTGTCATCGACCTGCATGTCTGCCGCTGTCATTTCCCGCACAATCTCCGCCTGCGCTTCCGGCATAGGCACCTGCGAAATAACGATTGCCAAAATCATGAGACTTACCCCTAAAATGTTTTTTAATCTCCGATACATATAAATCCCCTCTTATCTTTATATATTTTCTCAATGTATTTTATTTCAATATCATTTGTCTAAATCCTTATACTATATCACGATACTTTTTTCGCGACCAGCACAAAACGTCCGTCCTCCTTATAATTATCACAGGTAGACAATATTAGGCAAGTATCGCCATATACGAATGTCTCCTCCGTCGTATAGATGGCATTGCTCAGCACATTTTCCTGAAATGCCTTGAAGTTCTCCTCTGTGCTAAGATCAATCGCGTCATAGTATCGGAAAACATCCTCATCTTCATATGCCACACCGCTCAGCATCGCCGCCACTACCCGATATTCGCTCTCCTCATATAAGGTGTCGAAACGGATTGTCATATGCTCATCACAGAATGATTTCTCTTTATAATTCTTGAGTGTGCCAAACATAACACCTGTTCTCATATTATGGCCATATATGATAAAATTCTGTGGCATATCCGCTGTACGCAAGTTAATGTTATTCCGATAATCAAGTATTAACAGACCATTCTTATCATGCTGCTGCTCAAAATTCTTGTCAAGATAATAGTTGTTATCTCCATTTCTTGTCATGACGGGATAGTCGATTTTGGTGCCTGGTATCCTAAGCCACCCTGCAAAATCTTGATTTTCCTCATATAATTGCGTAAATTTGGGAAGAATCGCTGCCGTTATATCGTCTTGTTCCTCAGGCAGTATCGTTTCCTGCTCTGCTGTCAGGTATTCCTCCTCCCGCATTTCTGCTCCCGTTTGATTGTTATGCGATGTAACTGGCTGCCCGCCGCTTGCCTCAGATGCCTCAAGAATTTTTTCCTGTAACTTCTTTGTCTGATAATTCGTTCTGAGATCCATCAATAAATTCCAGTTGATACATACAATACAAGATATGAGCACGACTGCCGAAACAATACACGCAATCTTACGATTAATAGATAACAATCGTTTTCTATTTTGCTTCTTTTGTCGTTTTCGCTGAATCGCCCTGTCAATCTGTTGTCGCTGCGCATCTGTTGTATTTTCATACAGACTTGATAAAAAGCTCTCGCCGGTTTCACTTTGGAAACATATGTTATCCTTCTGAATTTTATAGTAGATTTCCTGCGCTTGATGCATGGTCATCTTTTTCTTGCCGGACATGCCATGCGTCAATTGGCTGATCAACTGCAAATCATGTTCTACTGCCTTTGGGTCGTAGCCAGTGCTGTAGCTGTTATACTCTTTCCTGTAGGTCCCCATTGTTCACACCTATTGTATACTTTTTATGTAACCTTAAACATAACTAATATATCACAAAAAAAAGAAATTGTATAGACAATTTCTTAAATTTATTTAGGAAAATTATTATTTCAGCCTCACCCACAACAGCTTACACAAATCTGGTGCATACGGCGCCAGCAGTATCACAAATTTGCGGCAGCATTCAGCAACATCAGGATGAAAATACGTATCTGCTTCCTCATGCATCTCATGCGCTGCTTCCGCTCTGCCATGCGGCACAGCCGTCTCAACTGCATGGGAGCGGAGTTCACTAATAATATCACTTGTTTTTAATTCTTTCTGAAAAATTGTCAGAAGCGCCATCAGTGCCGCTACGATATGATGGCGGTTTGGCATGGTATTTCCGCGGCATATGCAGTTTCTGATTTTGGCGTCGGTTGTTTCCAGCGCCTTTTCAAGCCGGCGCACACTCTCAGCCGGAAATGTTTCTTCATTATAATGCCCCTTCCTGTTCCACAGATCGGCGGCAAGAAGCATTCTTCTGGTTCTGCCAAGAAATTTATAGATGCCCTCCAATGCGCCCTCCTGCCAGCTCTCGTAATACGGCGCATCATTTTCTTTTGGTGTCTGTTCAAATAACAGATATAATCTTAAACAGTCTGTACCGTAATCCATCACCAAATCATCATCAAATACGCGTGCGCCTGTCTCCTCCAGCCAGTTCCGCAAAGCAGTCTTTTGTGACAACAACTGTTCTTCCTGCTGTATCGTTCCTTTTGATGTCTGTGTATCGCCGCACAGAGCACAGTTCTTCTCTCCTGTCTGCGCGCTGTCAATGCGGCACGCCAATGACAGCGTTTCCCTGCATCGGCGTGCGCATGAAAAACTGTCGGGGATATCACACCCCGACAGTTTTTTGGCATTGTATTCAATCTCTCTGTGATTCATTGGCGTCAAAATATCATCGAACATATTCGCCTCCGTTGGGTGGATCACTAATTTTTTGCCACAATGTTCAGGATTCTGCCCTTTACATAGATTTCCTTCACAATGTTCTTGCCTGCTGTAAGTTCTGCAATCACAGGAATAACATGTGCTTTTTCTTTGACAGAAGCCTCGTCCTCATCGAGTCCGACCATCAATGTCGCCTTCACTTTGCCGTTAATCTGCACGGCAATCTCCACTGTGGACTCCACCGTCTTTGCCTCATCATACTCCGGCCATTTCTGCTGGTAAGCTCTGCCATTGCCAAAGTACATCTCCCAGAGCTCCTCCGTCATGTGCGGCGCTACCGGATTCAGCAGTAAAATCAACGTTGCATATTCATCCTTTGTGATGCTGTTTGCCTTGTAAAAGTCATTGACAAGCGCCATCATTGCCGCAATCGCCGTGTTGAATTTCAGTCCCTCAAAATCGTTGGAAACTTTCTTGACGGTCTGGTGAATCTTCGTCTCCATCTCCGAGCGGTAACCGTCTCCTTCAATCATCATGTCCTGAAGTTTCCAGACACGGTCAAGAAAACGTCTGCATCCTTTCACGCCCTCCATGCTCCATGCAGCGCTCAGATCAAATGCGCCGATAAACATTTCATACGTTCTGAGTGTGTCCGCGCCAAACTCGTCCACCACATCATCCGGGTTCACCACATTCCCTCTTGACTTGGACATCTTTTCTCCGTTTTCACCCAGAATCATGCCATGTGAGGTACGTTTTCGGTAAGGCTCGTCGCAGGGCACTAAGTTCTGGTCATAGAGGAACTTATGCCAGAATCTCGAATAGAGCAGATGAAGTGTAGTATGCTCCATACCGCCGTTGTACCAGTCTACAGGCATCCAGTATTCGAGCGCTTCCTTTGATGCAAACTCCTTGTCATTGTCAGGGTCAATATAGCGCAGGAAATACCATGAGGAACCCGCCCACTGCGGCATGGTATCTGTCTCGCGCTCAGCCTTGCCGCCGCACTTCGGACAGGTTGTCTCCACCCAGTCGCGCATTGCCGCAAGCGGTGACTCCCCTGTATCGGTAGGCATATAGCTCTCCACCTCCGGAAGCCGCAGCGGCAGCTCACGCTCGTCAAGCGGGACATATCCGCAGCAAGGACACTTCACAATCGGAATCGGCTCACCCCAGTAACGCTGGCGGGAAAATACCCAGTCACGGAGCTTGAAATTAACCTTTCTATGCCCGATTCCTTTTTCCTCCAGCCACTTTGTGACTGCTTCCTTGGCGTCCTTTACCTCCATTCCATTCAAAAAATCAGAGTTGCAGAGTTTTCCTGTCGCAACATCTGTAAATGCCTCATTCTGGACATCACCGCCCGCAACAACCTCTATGATCGGAAGACCAAATTTCTTTGCAAAATCCCAGTCCCTTGTATCGTGTGCCGGAACTGCCATGATTGCGCCTGTTCCGTACGACATCAGTACATAGTCTGAAACCCACACAGGAATTTCCTTGTTGTTGACAGGGTTGATCGCTGAAATACCATTGATGCATACACCCGTCTTGTCCTTCGCAAGCTCTGTGCGCTCGAAGTCAGATTTCTTGGAAGCCTGCTCACGGTAAGCTGCGATCTCGTCATAATTTCCGATTTCCGCCTTATACTTCTCGATCAGAGGATGTTCCGGCGAGATGACCATGTACGTCGCGCCAAACAATGTATCTGGTCTTGTCGTATAGATTAACAGGGTCTCGTCCTTGTCCTTAATCCTGAACTCTACCTCCGCACCCTCGGAACGCCCAATCCAGTTTTTCTGGGAAACCTTGACCTTCTCAATATAATCCACATGGTCAAGCCCTTCAATTAACTTGTCGGCATAATCCGTAATTTTGAGCATCCACTGGGACTGCATCTTTCGGATGACCTCGGAACCACAGCGCTCGCACACGCCGTTTACAACCTCCTCGTTGGCAAGACCAACCTTGCATGAGGTACAGAAGTTAATCGGCATCTCGCTCTTGTAGGCAAGCCCTTTCTTGAAAAGCTGTAAGAAAATCCACTGAGTCCACTTATAATAATTTTCATCGGTGGTATTCACTTCTTTTGTCCAGTCAAACGAATAGCCGAGCGCCTTTAACTGGTTCTTGAAATGTTCCACGTTATTCTTTGTCACAATCTTTGGATGAATCTTGTTCTTGATCGCATAGTTTTCAGTCGGGAGTCCAAACGCGTCCCACCCCATCGGAAACAGTACATTGTAGCCCTGCATTCTGCGCTTTCTTGACACGATATCCATCGCCGTGTATGGTCTGGGATGCCCTACGTGAAGCCCCTGCCCTGACGGATACGGAAACTCTACAAGCGCATAGTACTTTGGCTTTGTCTTATCCACGCCAACTTTGAAGGCTTCCTCCTTGTCCCATATATCCTGCCATTTTTTCTCAATGTCCTTTGGAGAATACTCTTTGCTCATCTCTCTTTACTCCTTCTTGACACCCTTCCATCGCAAAGGGCGCTTATTTTTCTTATATTTTCGATGCGATATACTCATGTGTTATTGTATCGCAATTGTTTTTAGATTGCAAGTTTTTATCTGATCCGTTTTTCATTTTGCCCTTATTACATTACTATTCACGGCCCAGAAGCTGCTCTTAGGAACTGTTCGGGGCGATATTCAGAATTTTGCTTCGCAAAAATCGCCCCTCACTCCTGAATCATGTTTTCACGGAATGCGCAGTTCAGCGCATTCCTGACCTGTGAATTGTAATCTTATTACATATCAATCCACAGCCGCATTCCTGTTGCGCCAACAGCTACGCTGTGATCTAATTCAAATTCTTTCTTTCCATAGTTGAAATATCGGTCAAAGCGCATACATCTTCATAGTGCCAATCATCACACTCATCAAAATATATCCGTTCTTTTCGTTTCTTAAAGATTCGGAAAGGTCTACTGGCAGAGTTGTCATATATATGGCAAATATCACAAACTTTGATTAGCTCCTTAACCAACGCTAAAGCCTTATCATATCTTGCAACTATTTTTTCTTCTGGTACATCATGCCCGCCTGATTCTACTCTCGCCTTTACACGCCATACATTAATCATGGAATCCACTGTCAAAATATAGTTTAACAGCATCAGGTTTCGTTCTGTTGACAACACTGTTTCAAAACAAAATTCCTGCATTTGTTCCAAGTGTTCTTCTCGTTGCTTTTCTGCTAATTGCGCCGCTTCTAAGTCCGTACATTGGCTTTCTTTGAAATTCGCTCACTATAGCGCTCCTTCCTCATCCTTCTTCCTACTTCTTTCCGTGTTCCATCATCATTTTCCTGATATATAATCTGACTTTGCCTGTCATATACAACAATCGGAACCCCTAACACTCTATTTTTCTCTAACTCAATTCTTACCGCTT
>Ga0137308_100302_pt1 | contig 88645 bp, 84 predicted proteins | sample Inofrocosms_June_FD_97181 | JGI IMG/M metagenome (GOLD analysis project Ga0137308, IMG submission 97181) | Mouse cecal microbial communities from Vienna, Austria - N-Acetylneuraminic and N-Acetylglucosamine D2O microcosms_June | ecosystem: Host-associated > Mammals > Digestive system > Large...
TATTTCTAAGTGTTATCCCCCAGTGCAAGGCAGGTTACCCACGCGTTACTCACCCGTCCGCCACTAAGATAGCAACATCTCCGCTCTTAGTAAACTAATCGCTTCGAAAATGATATCTCCGTTCGACTTGCATGTGTTAAGCACGCCGCCAGCGTTCATCCTGAGCCAGGATCAAACTCTCGAATAATAGTTTGTTACTTCTTCGTTCGATCCGGATCAAAACAAGCTTGGCTTTTTTGTATCCGTTTCCCTAAACATTTACTGTTTGGTTTGTATCTGTCCGATACTCTCTGAAAAATCTTTAAGAATTTTTTCTCTTGAATTTTCAGGGTTGCATTACTGTTTATTTGTCAAGGTGCTGTTACATACTTTCTATTATGTATGTGTGCCGCCGATTCGCTTTGTTTCTCTGCTGTCCTCAGCAACGTATCTGAGTATATCACCCCTTTTTCTTGTTGTCAACAGCTTTTTTGATATTTTTTTCAATTTTTTTACAAGAAACGAAAAAGGGCACAGACAAACCATCGAATATCGTTCGTCCGTACCCTTTAAAAGTACTGTTATGTGCACTGTCTATGCGCATTCCACCATCATATCACTGTAGATTTATTACTGCACTGCCCTCTGCTCCCCGCAATACAAAATCAATCGTCTCGATCGCAGTCGACTGCGGCACTTCCACAATGCTGACCAGCTCTACGCCGGAACCGGCCGGAACCACGCCTTTATAAGTCTGCAGATCATTCAGCAGCATGGTAGACAGAGCATTCTCACTGGAGCCGCCATTGACAGACACCTTAAATCTCGCCCCGTATCCCAGCATGTCAATCTCCTGCTCCGCCGCGCCTGCATTGGAAACCGTGAATTTCAGGACAAGCAGCTGCATGCCTTCCGTGGCATCCATTGCAAAGAAGATTTCCTCTTCCGTGTTGGAAGGGTAAGACTCTACCAGTTCATACCCGCTGTATTGAAATGTAAAATTCTCGATCCCGTAATATTCTTCTATTGTAGCGGGCGGTGCCGGTGTTTCTTCATCCTGACTGGCATCTATCACTTTCGTGCCATTTGACGTACTTTCTTCCTCGGATGCGCTCTCTTCCGCTTCCGCTGCCTCCTGCCGTTCCCGCTCGGCAGCCCTCGCCGCTTCCCGCTCTGCTTTCTTATTCTCCTCTTCTTCATATTCAGACATATCCATCAGCCTGCTCCTGTATACTCTGTCATATTTCAACAGTACTCCCGATGCATATTCCGAAATGATCTCCGTTTCCTCCTCTGTCAGATCCGGCATTATCGAACCGCAGCCCGTCATGCAGATTGCCGCCGTGATACCGCACAGAAATATTCCCACTCTTCTCACGTCTATTCTCCCATCACCATTTAAAATCTGAAAAATTCCGGCCTGCGGCATACTGACTTACAGCAGGCCGCCGTACCGACTTCTATTATAACTTAATATTCCGCATCTGACAAACCTTTTCTTCAACTAACCTCACAGCATTTTTATCGATCCTTATTTCCGGTAAAAACGTCCTACGCAACATCCAGCATAAACCAGAACTCCACACCGTTCTCATAATTGACCACGCCGAACTTCTGGTTCATGGATTCCATGATCGCCTTGACGATGGACAGCCCGATACCGCTGCCGCCATACTCCCTTGTACGGGCCTTATCTACTTTATAAAACTTTTCCCAGATATGCTCTATGCTGTCCTGCGGAATCGGGCTGCCGGTGTTGAACACGGAGATACGAACCTGCTGCCCCATACGGCACAGTTTGACGTCTATGATCTTTTCATCCTGCGCATAGTGGATCGCATTCGTAAAATAATTCATGAACACTTCCTCCACCTTGAACTCATCACCCCAGACATAGATTGCCTCATAGTCTTCCATGCGCACCGAGATATCCCTTTCCTTCAGGAGAATATCCGAGGACGCAATATAATTTTTGATCAGCGCCGTAATGTCAAACCGCTCCATGCTCACGACTTCATTGCCGGACTCAAGCTGGTTGAGGGTCAGCAGCTTTTTGACCATGATATTCATTTTGGCCGCCTCGTCTATGATCACATCGCAGTAAAATTCCCTGCTCTCCTCATCGTCATTGATCCCTTCCCGCAGCCCTTCCGCATATCCTTGTATCAAGGCGATCGGCGTTTTCAGCTCGTGCGACACATTGGAGAGAAACTCCTTGCGCATCTCGTCAATCTGGTCTTTCCTCTCAATATCCTTGAGAAGTTCATTGTTGGCTGTCTTCAATTCGGAGATCGTAGTTTCCAGCACCTCCGACATCTCATTGATATTGTTGCCCAAAATGGCGATCTCCGTCCTGTCATCCCCCGTGTACTTCGCATTAAAGTCCAGATGCTTCATCCTTTCAGAGATCCCTGCCAGCTCCATGATCGGTCTGGTAATGCGGTTGGCCAGTCCGATCACCAGCAGGATACTCACAAAGATCGCAATACAGCCCACATAAGCCATGAAGCGGTTAGATATGGCCACGCTCTCCTGAATGCTCTCCAGAGCGCTGCGCAGGATAAAGAAATAGCCGTTATCCAGCATCCCCCACATCTCTATATACTCGGTCTGCATGCGGACATCCGTGACGATCTGTATCATATAACCGTCTTTTTCCAGCAGGACATCCTCTTTGTTGACTCCGTAAAAAATATTGTTCAGCAGATGTTTAACCGCAAATTCCTGATCGACCATAGTCGTCTTGACCATCTTGGAATCGCTGTCCAGGATCAGGACATTAATGTTATATTTGTCACGTATTTTCTGCAATTCGATGTCATACAGCGCCGAGGTGATATCGCCCGCGCTGGAGGCCTCATTGATGCTGACGTATGCCTTGACCAGCGCGTTTTTCTTATTGTTGATATAATAATGTTCCAAAAGAGTAGTGTTTGCCAGCAGGCAGAGCAGAATCGTACCTGTGACCAGCGCGATAAAAATACATGCGAACTGTCTCTTCATGGAATATTTCATAAGTCTTCTTTTCCCTTCTGACGCAGCGCCTTCCGCTCTGCCCTGCGCTCCTTTCTGCTTCTCTTGTCTATGATCAGGTAGAAGGTCGGCATAAGCAGCAGAATCAGAACCGTGGACGCCACCAGCCCGCCGATAATGATCAGCGCCATCCCCTGCATCATAACGGCGCCGTTACCGATTCCCAAGGCCATCGGCACCATGGACAGAATCGTCGTCAGCGTGGTCATCAAAATCGGGCGGAGACGCATCTGGCCGCTTTTGACAAGTGCCTCTTCCAAAGGGATCTCCTCCCTGAGCTGATTCACGGTATCGACATACAAAATACCGTTATTCACCACAATACCTACCAGCATCAGTACTCCCATCAAAGATACCATACTCAGGGTCGAGCCGGTCAGATAAAGCAGGCCGAAAGATCCGATCAGGGCAAAAGGAATACTCATCATGACCATGGCGGAAAATCTGGGTGATTCAAACTGCATCGCCATAACCAGGAAAATCAGAAACACAGAGACAAAAATCGCGGTGATGATCGCGGTAAACTCGTCGATCATCATATCATCCATCATGGTGGTCGCTCTGGTCACACCCCGCGGCAGCACCATCTGCGTCATAGCGGCATCCGCCGCGTCCTGTGCCGTAAAACGCGCCGCGTCCGTGGTATTGGCCGTAACCGCCGCCTGATAGATACCATCCACCCTGGTCAGCGTCACCGGTGCATCCGTATATTCGACGGTTGCCAGCTCCGACAGAGGAACCTGCGTATTGTAAGCCGTAGCCAGTGTCATATTGAGCAGCGCATTCATATCGTGGAATTCCGCTTCCGGATACTCGATACGAACCGCATACTCCTGCCCGCTTTTTGTCAGAGTCGCCGCCTCATTGCCGCTCAGCGCATTGTACATCTCTCCTGCCACCTGCACAGGCGCCAGTCCCACCGCCATACTCTTTACGGGATCGACCACGATCCGCGCCTGCGTACTGGCATCCTCTATACTGGAAGAAACCTGCAGTACACCGGGAATCTGCCGCAGCATTTCCTGTACCTGTCTGGATGCGTCTTTCAGATCCTGCAGATCACGTCCCTCCAGATCGATCTCCAGGCCTCCCGTCATCATCGACGTCATGCTGGCTCCGCTCGCGGCAATGCTGATGTCCATATCGGTCAGATTCGCCAGCGCTCTCGAATATTTCTCGATCGCCTCATTGGTCGTCAGTTCTGTCTCCTCCGTCAGATAAGCGGTCACTACCGCATCATCTCCGGATATCTGGTAGGAATAATGGTCAATATCCGGATCCGCCGCCATCATCTCCTCCAGAAAAACAGTCTTCTCCTCGATCGCCTCCAGCTTCGTACCGGACCGGAAAGAAGCCGTGACAGCGAACGCCCCTTCGTCCATGGTGGGCATAAGTTCCGTGTTGATCTCGGTCACCAGCACAAAAGCGCCGACCAGAAGGAGCACGGAAATAAACACCACCAGGATCTTTCTGTGCAGCAGACCCGGCAGCATCTTCTCATAACCGCTGTTGAGACTGCCCAGTATCTTATTGATAAAAAGTTCTTTCTTTTCCCTCGGTCTAAACTTGTTAAAAAGCAGGGGAATGATCGTCATGGCAACGACAAGCGAGGCCAGCATGGCCATGACGATCGTCATGCCAAGCTGGGAAAACAGCTGTCCCGACAATCCGTCCATCGTGCTGAGCGGCAGATAAACGACCACCGTTGTGATCGTGGATGCGATGATCGAAGCCGTCACGTAACCGGTTCCTTTCAGCGCTGCCTCCTGATATTCTCCCGTCTCGTCTTTCAGACGGAAGCAGCTCTCCAACACCACGATCGAACTGTCAACCATCATACCGATCGCAATGACAAGCGCACCCATCGTCACCACGTTAAAAGAAAATCCAAGCATGTTCATGCCGATCATGGTCGCAAAAAGGGATATCGGCATGGAACTGCCCACGATCAGGCTCGCGCGCAGATCCCCGAAAAACAGGAACAGTACCGCCATGGAAAGCACGATGCCCAGTATCAATGTGCTGGCCACAGAGGAAAGGGATGAGATGATGACGTCGCTGGCATTATAGATCACGTTTATGACCACCGTATCATTATCGGCCTGCAGCCTCTCCAGCACCGCTTCCACGTCCCTCGTCACGTCCACCGTTCCGTAACTTTTCTTCTTACTGATCGCTATATTGATATCTTCCTGCCCGTTGGTACGGCTGATACCGGAAGCCTCCCGCTGGCTCTCACTGACCGAAGCCACCTCAGAGAGCGGGATCAGCTGTCCGCGTGCCGTCGCAATGGGTATGTTCTGAATCTGCACCACTCCGAAGATATCTGCGCTGCTGGATACCGCAATATCCTGGGATCCCTGACTGACACTGCCTGCCGGCACCGTAAAATCCATGGATGCGATCGTCTGCGCGATACTGCTCATCGTCACGCCGTACAGTTTCATGGCCTGAGAATCAAGTTCCACTTTAATATAATTTTCCCGGCCGCCGGACACACTGATATCTGCCACGCCGGACAGCGTCTCCAGTTCAGGAACGACCGTGTCATTCACATAGCTGAGTACATCGCTGTCGCCTACCGCCGTGACCGAGACATCCATGGTCTCCATCTGATCGATCGCCATTTCCATGACAACCGGTTCCCGCACGTCTTCCGGCATGGTGATCCGGGCCGTATCAAGCGCCGACCGAAGATCCATGTAGGCATCATCCAGATCCGTTCCGTACTCATACTGGAACATGACCATGGACATATTTTCCGCCGACTGGGACGTATACGTGGTCACACCGCTCTGCTCCGCACCGGCAGTCTCCACCGCCTTGGTGACCAGTTCTTCCACGCTCTCCGGATCAGCCCCCGGATACACCGTATAGACAAGCAGCATGGGCAGTTCCATATCCGGCGTCAATTCCAGCCGAAACCCGGGTATTGCCGTAAGCCCGAATACCACCAGCGCCAGCACGACCAGCGCTGTAGAGACGGGGCGTTTCATCGCAAGCTTTGTCAGATTCATAATATGACCGCCCCCTATTCTTCATCCACGGCATCTTCTGCCGCGGCGGACTTTTCTTTCTGAATGGACACCTCCGCGCCTTCGCGCAGATTGGCCGACCAGCTCGTGATCAGCTGATCCTCCGTCGTCAGACCGGAAACGACCGTCATCGTCTGCTCGTCAAAAATACCGGTCTCAATATCCCTGCGCGCAACGACACCGTCCACCGCCACATAGACATAAGGCTGTCCGTTATCGTAATATACCGCGTCATAAGGGATCAAAAGAACATTGTCCTGGCTGTAGGTATCCGCACTGATCTTGACGCTGCAGCCTGTAAGCATACTTTCGTCCGGCCTGCCGACACTCACCTTGACCACAAACAGACCGGTATTCTGGTCCACCATGCTGCCGATCTCCGTGATCACGCCGTCAAACAGTTTGCCGTTTCTGTCCACCGTCACCTTCTGTCCTGTCTGAAAAGTATTCCGAACGCCCTCGCTGACATAGAAAGTCACCGTCATGGCCTCTTTGTTGGAAATGATGTAGGCCGGCGTGTTGGGCGATGCAAAGTCATGTTCTTTCACATTGACCGCTTCTATAACACCGCTGATCGGCGCCTTCAGCGTATACATATCCAGCTGATATTCCGCACTCTCAATGGCCACCTGTGCACCCTCAACCCCCACCTGGGCGGAATTAATCCCGGCCGCCGCAGATTCCAGCCCCATGGCCGCCGCCTTCTTATTCGCATCCACTATTTTCTGCGTGTCGCTGTAAACCTGCTCTTCCGTGATATTCTTGATCGCCTCGGCCTGTTCCAGACTCTTATACGTGTCGGCCAGTGCGCCATCAAGCTGCTCCCTGCCGTCGTCAATGGACTCGATACCGGATTCCAGCTGATCATAGGCTGACGTCGCCTGGTTGTAGGCGGCCGATGCCTGACTGGCCACGGCGTTGGCCTGATCGTAGGCGCTTTGGGCGGCGGCGAGGGCTTCCTTGGCCTTCTTTAACTGATAATCATATACATCCTCTCCTCCGCAAGCCGCTACAACTTTCTGTTGCTCCTCGTACGTAGCCGGTTCCAGCCGCGTCACCTCAGCCACAGCCGCCTCATAATTCCGCCGTGCCTGCTCCACATAAGCATTTGCCTGATTCACATAGTTCCCGGCATCTCCGATGGCCTGTTCCAGCTCTCCCTTCTGTTCCAGCGCTTTCGCCTTATCTTCCTCCAGATCGGACATCTGCTCATAAATATCATCAATCCCGCTGTGCACGGAGTCCACCTGAATCTGCAGCTGATACATCTGCAGGTTCTTCTGCCCTCCCATCTGCGCATCCAGCTGGGCTACCGTACTCTCATACTGTGCCTGTGCCACCTCATACCCGACTTCCGCGGAATTCACCCCCGCCGCCGCACTGTCATACTGCGCTTTGGCACTGGCAAGCTGGAGCTGTGCCGCCTCGGAATCAAGTTTACATAACACGTCACCCTCATTTACTTCCTCCCCGAGAGAAACATTCGTACTCAAAACCTCCGCTGTAACCATAGGAATCACGTAGACAGATTCTTCCGGACTGACTGTTCCCATAAATTCATTCTTAAGTGTCAATTTCCCGGCCTCCGGCTTCTGCACCTGAACCGGAATGACCTCACTCATGACAACTTCCTCTTCCGCCTCTTTGCATCCTACCATCAAAGTACACAGACATGCCGCTGACAACAGAACGGACAATCTCTTTTTACATGATCCTATGTATTGTCTTCTCATCGTTCTCTCCTTTTTAACAGTTCATAGCATATTCGGTTTTCAGCGTACAACTCTTCAACCGGAAATTCAAGTGTTCCGCAAACTATTTTAGAATTAATTTATAAAAATTTATAAATTAACTCTCGTCATCCTTTCCAAAAACAACGAACCCTCCCCGTCGTATTATTAAGCAAAAAATAATTTATTTTTATATATATCTAAATAGATATAGACATTTTACAAAAAAAGATATAAAATCATTATAGTATCAAGCGGGAGGTACGCTCATGGACAAAAAGACAATCTTTAAAATCGTAAAAACAGGCAAGACATCCGACCACATTGATTTTGTCGGATACGGAAACATGGAGGTGATACTATGATTGAGCAAAAAATATCAAAACTGAACGGTTATTTTGACAAAGAAATTTCCTTATGCGAACAGCGCAGCAAAAACCTGCTGGCCGATGATCGTGCGGACGAGGCTGCCCATGAAAAGATAAAAGCAAACGTCTACGGTATTTTCCGCACAATACTTTCTGTTGCGGTTAAGACGGGCAAAGGTGACCCCGACGCGGTAAGACACTTTTTCTTCCTGAAAATCCAGCAGATTCCTTCAAATTGGACAACTGCTTACGATCAGGCCAGACAGCATGACGACACGGTCAAGATGCAGGTCGAGCAGATCAAACTTGACACCGTCGGCAGTATCAGGGAAACGTTTACAGCTATTTGGGAGGAAAAATCATGACAGAGACAGAAGCGATCCGCCTGTTTAAGTGCTTGTCCGACAAGTCCCGGTTACAGATCTTAAAGTCACTTGCAATGGAGGATATGTATGTAGAACGGCTGGCTGAAAGGCTGGGCCTCACGGCACCTACGGTGTCTTTTCATCTGAAAAAGCTGGCAGACGCCGGTGCAGTTGTTTCCTATAAGAATCAGTATTACATGATGTACTCTCTCAAAAAGGAAATTTTTGATACGAATATATTGGAAATTCTGCTGGAAAAGTCTGACGAAGCAGAAATGCAGGCCCGGCGGGATGCAGAGTACCGCCAAAAAGTGATTCATGCATTTTTTGAATACGGTAAACTAAAGGCCATCCCTGCACAGAAAAAGAAGGAACGTATCGTTCTGGAAGTCATAGCCCAGTCATTTGAGTTTGACCGGATCTACTCCGAGCGGGAGGTAAATATCATAATTGCAGATTTTCATGACGATTTCTGCACAATCCGCAGAGATATGATCGGCGAACATCTTTTGGAGCGTGATGCCAATGGATATTGGCGCGTTAAACCAGACTGCGAAAAGGGCCTTTGATTTAAGATGACGTATGAATACGAATGGAAGTTTTGACTCTATTGTTAGTATTTATTGCACTTTTATCTTATAGTAAACGACATAACAAATTTCTGTTCCCGGCTCTTGCAGAAGCCATAAACGGTAGCTCCTGCAAGGCCAAAAACGAAATTTCTAATGTCGTTAACTATACATAGACAATCATAAAAAGAAATAAGCATCCCACCCGCCTAAAGTGAGGACGCTTATTTCTATAAGTCAATTTTACTGAGGGCATATCGGAACTCGTGTCGTCCGATAACCTTTTTAAGTAAACTGTACACCAGCGCCGCCTGTTTTGCAAGCGGCTCTTTCTCACATATTTTTACTGCCCTTTCTGTCATATACAGAAAATCATATCTACTGCACAACTTATTCAGCACTTGCTACAAACCACTCACCAGAATACTGTATGTCAGTTTTTACTTGAAACGTATTTTCTATAATTTCAATTATCTAAATGAGTGTTTCAGCAGCTTCAAACTGCTGAAATCCCCCTGTGCATACCGCCGTTATTCGTTCACCTCAAATTTGTACCCCATCCCCCAGATCGTCCGGATCAGCTCTCCCTTTTCTCCCATCTTACTGCGCAGCTTTTTCACATGCGTGTCAATGGTTCTGGCATCTCCGAAATAATCATAATTCCAGACACTGTTCAGGATCTTCTCTCTGGAGAGCGCAATCCCTTTGTTCTCCACAAAATATGTCAACAGTTCAAATTCCTTGTAACTTAAGTCAACGGGCTGTCCGTCTACCAGGACGCTGTGCGCCGCCTTGTTGATGAGGATTCCTCCTGCCTCTATCACCTCATCCGCACTGGCCTGGCTGGTCCTGCGCAGGATCGCCTCCACCCGCGCCACCAGGATTTTGGGACTGAAAGGCTTGGAAATATATTCATCCACCCCCAGCTCAAATCCCTGTAGTTCATCCCGTTCGTCGGACTTGGCCGTCAGCATGATGATCGGCACCTTGGAATACTCCCGGATCTCTTTGCAGACCTGCCAGCCGTCCATATTGGGCATCATAACATCCAGAATGATCAGCGCAATATCATTCTGTTCAAAAAAGAGGTCTATCGCCTGCGCGCCGTCCTCGGCCTCTATCACCTCATAATTGCTTTTGGTCAGAAAGTCTTTCACCAGTTTACGCATACGGCTTTCATCATCGACTACAAGAATTTTCAACCGTTCCATAAGCACCATCTTCCTTTCGTCATTTTTCCAGGGCTCTTTCCGCCTCCCGCACCGCTCTTTCCCGCTCCGTCAATTCCTGTTCCCACTCCGAGTATTCATTGACAATGGCCGTCCTGTAATTGACGATCGTCGGCAGATCACTTCTGAGCGAAAGCAGAATCAACATTCCGATCGCCACCACAAGCAGTATATTGATGCAAAAGGACGTCACAAACCGTCCCCGATACTCCGGCTTCACCCCTCGTGTCTCCAGGCTCTTCCTGATCGAGCTGCTGTTCTCGGTCTTGTTGCTGTAAGTCCCGTAGAGCGGCACCGGCCTGATCTTCTCCTCCGGCACGCCGCATTTGAGCAGCTGCCCCTGCATTCTCTGCAGATATGCCATCCCCAGAGGTGTAAGAAACACCCTGTTGTCAATGGCTTTATTATATACCATTAAAACATTCTGCGTATTGCGAAAATCGAGATGCTGCTCCAGATTTTCAATCTTCTTCTTCTCCAGCCTGGCCGTCTCCGCATCCGCGACCGTCGCAAACCTGTAACCGCCTACGATCAGATCCTCTTCATTCTTATCCATTATCCACTCACACTCCCGTAACATAAGGATATCGTCCCGCATAGGATGCCGGACAGACAAAAAAGAGTGGAAACTCTTTGAAATCCTCAACAGAATCACACTCTTTTATTAATATTACTTTCAGTGGACCAGACGGGAGTCGAACCCGTGTCCAAAAGTCCATTCCCTGTCCTTCTACTATCATAGCCGCTCATTGCGGATTGCTCCACATTCCCTCGTGCATCAGGAGACCGGCACCCCGGTGCACTCAGTAGCCTCTGCTACGCCCGCAGGATAGAGGCGTCACCTGCGTCGTTTCCTACATAGTCGATGCCCGGTTCTTAATGTGTAGGTGCACTAAGGCGGACAGCTGCCATTAGGCAGCGTATGCTAAATTATCTTCAGCGTTTATATTTAGTTTTGCGATTTGACGCATCGCCTGCGGATAGCTTCTCCAGCTGCAAGACCCCTGTCGAAACCTTGACTGGCCCTTATAACAATGCTTCTGCAGCACTTCTTTATTCTTCCAGTATATCACAGATCCGGCATATTCTCAACCCAGATTCTTGATTTTAAATTCTCTTTCGTGTTCCCTGCGCAGATCTTTCCTGGCGATATCCTGACGCTTATCATAAAGTTTCTTACCTTTGGCAAGCCCGATCTCGATCTTGGCCCTTCCATCCTTAAAGTATACCTGCAAAGGAACGATCGTATACCCCTGCTGTGCTGTTTTACCCGCCAGCTTTCTGATCTCGACCTTATGCAAAAGCAGCTTTCGCACACGCAGCGGATCCTTGTTGAAGATATTGCCTTTTTCATAAGGACTGACATTCATGCCGCAGACAAAGGCTTCCCCTTTCTCAATCTGAACGTAAGCCTCCTTGATACTGCATTTCCCCATCCGCAGCGACTTTACTTCCGTACCGTGCAGTTCCAGCCCTGCCTCGTACTTCTCTTCTATAAAATAATCGTGATACGCTTTCTTATTATTCGCCACCAGTTTCATGGCTTCTCTGGCCATAAGACCACCTTCTTTCTTAATTCTTCCTGTTTGACGGCTCAGTCTGCCGCCTCTTCTTCCGGAATGATGAAATCAACCACGCCTGCCAGCCGGTCCGCCCCCTTCACCTGCACGGTAATCCGCTGCCCCAGCTTATAGGTCTTCCCGGTATCCCGGCCCACCATCTCATAGGTCTCTTCGTTGTAATAGAAAAAATCTCCTGCCAGCGTGGACACATGAACCAGGCCTTCCACCATGTTGGGCAGCTCTACATAAATGCCCCACTGCGTAATACCGGAGATCACGCCCTCATATCTTTCACCGACATGGTCTTCCATATACTCCGCCTTCTTCATCTTATCTGTCTCCCGCTCGGCCTCCTCGGCACGCCGCTCCGCTTTGGACGAATGCTTCGCCACCTCCGGCAGCCGCTCCGTATAGTGCGCCAGCCGTTCCTCACGCAGCCTTCCCCGCAGCTGATCCTTGATGATGCGGTGGATCTGCAGATCCGGGTATCGTCTGATCGGCGAGGTAAAGTGACAATAATACTGACATGCCAGACCGAAATGGCCGGTGCATTCCACCGTATAGCTGGCCCGCTTCATGCTGCGCAGCGTCAGGCGGCTGATCAGTGTCTCCTCCTCCGTATCCGCGATCTTATCCAGAAGCTTCTGCAGTTCCTTGGGATGGATCTCCTCTCCCGTCAACTTCACATGATAGCCGAAATTATGGATAAAAGCCGACAGCTTCATGATCTTCTCCGGATCCGGCCTGTCGTGAGTCCTGTAGACAAAGGGCAGCTCCAGCCAGAAGAAATGCTGCGCCACCGTCTCATTGGCGATCAGCATAAAATCCTCGATGATCTTCGTCGCCACATTGCGCTCATAGGGCTTAATCTCCACCGGATGTCCTTCTTCATCCAGAAGGATCTTACTCTCTGCAAAATCGAAATCAACGGCCCCCCGCTTATGGCGTCTGTTCCTGAGAATCGCCGCCAGCTCCTCCATCAGCTCAAACATCGGCACAAGGGACTCATATTTCCTGCACTCTTCCTCGTCTCTGTCTTCCAGAATCTTCTTCACCGCAGTATAGGTCATCCTTTTGTCTACGCAGATGACCGTCTCCTCGATCTGGTAGTCGGTCACCTCGCCTTTGCCGTTGATGGTCATCAGACAGCTCAGCGCCAGCCGGTCCACTCCCTGGTTCAGGGAACAGATGCCGTTGGACAGCTTATGCGGCAGCATGGGGATGACCCGGTCCACCAGATACACGCTGGTGCCGCGCTTCAGCGCCTCCCAGTCCAGTGCCGAATTCTCCTGCACATAATTGCTCACATCCGCGATATGCACGCCCAGATGATACAGCCCCTTCTCGTCCTGATACAGGCTGACCGCATCATCCAGATCTTTGGCGTCCTCACCGTCGATGGTCACCATCTGCAGCGCCGTCAGATCCATGCGCCCTGCCCGGTCCGCCTCCTGTACAGTCTCCGGCACCCGGTCCGCCTGATGCATGACCTTCTCCCCAAACGCAGTCGGCAGCTCGAAACGGTGCACCACTGACATGATGTCTACGCCGGGATCATTGATATGTCCGAGAATCTCTGCCACTCTGCCTTCCGGCTTATGCTTTTCGTCCCCGTAAGAAACCAGCTCCACCACTACCTTATGCCCGGTCACCGCGCCCCGGGAACGCTCCTGCGGCACGAAGATATCGGTCCCCAACCTGCTGTTATCCGGTATCACGAAGCCGAAATTCTCACACTGCTCCCAGGTGCCCACCACCTGTTTGAGCCCCCGTTCCAACACCTGAACGACACATGCTTCCTGACGCTTCCCCTGTCTGCCGGGCAGCAGCATGACCTGTACCCTGTCCTGATGAAAAGCGCCGCCCCTTTTGTCCTCCGGAATATACAGATCGTCGTCCCGGCCTTCCACCTCCACGAAGCCAAACCCTCTGGCAGTACCGGTATAGATCCCCACCAGCCTGTTATCGTCCGGCTTTCCGTACCTGCCCTGCGCACTTACCTGCAGCCTGCCCTCTGCCACAAGGGCCTGTAAAATCCGGCGGAACTCTTCTTTTTCCTCTCTGGGCACCTGCATGAATGCCGCCAGCTCTTTCTCCTTCATCGGCACATACATGTCCTCGGCCACAAGCTCACAGATCAGCTTCTTCCGCTGCCGCTCCTTTTCATTTTGTTCAAAAATCCGATCAAATTCATTAACCATACGATTCCCCATATACAAAAAAGCACCCCTTATGCAAGAGTGCTTTCGCATTTAAAACAGGTTCAAATTCAAAACAACTGCCAGTACCATAAAAGCAACCGCAAGTCCGGTCGTGATCTTAACCAGCTTGCCTTCCATGGAACGGCCTTTGTTCTTGCCCCAATATGTCTCAGCGACTCCGCTCACTGCGCCCAGTCCTGCCGACTTGCCTTCCTGCATCAATACCAATATAACAAGTGCAATACAAATAACAATAAAAATAACCATCAACGTAATTCTAAGTGCTCCCATTTCCACACCTCCTAATGTCAAGCAGATTTAATCTTACCACATATATCCTTATTATGCAACAAAAAAATGCTTCTGTTTGCACAAGTGCTTCCTCAACTGCTCTCACAGTTCAAAATCTGCAAAGACATCTTCTTTCGTATGATTCCTGCTGTGGTAATGCATCAGCCATGCTTTCATCTCCGTATGCCGGTCCCCCATATCTTCCATCATGGCCTGAAAATTATCTTCCCGCACACCGCCAAGCTCTGTTAAAAACTGATAATAGCGCAGGTCATCGCCGTGCTCCTCCAATATCACAAGCCAGGTTTCCTCCGTCTCCTGCCCTTTACAATGGGACAGCAGATAATCCCTCAGCCTGCTTTTTACGGACTGATCCAGCGCGTGATCGTGCATCAGACGCAGCATCGCCAGCCTGACTTTCTCCCGCCTGCGCTGTTCCATATAATAGTCCAGATTGTTCTCCCGGCTGCCGTAGTCCTCTTCCCCGCACAGAAGCATCTTCGAGAATCCTTCCGCGTCCGGCGTCGCCATCAGCTGCCCCATCCTGGCATCCCATCTGGCAAGCCACTCCGCCGTTCCCGCATTCTCAAAGTCAAAAAGATAGAAGGCGTCCAGCCGGCTCATCACCGCCGCCAGCAGATAGGAGATATCCTCCGTCTTCGGGTCCTGTTCGTCCCCGTGCTCGTCGATGATCTGCACCAGCGCCGGACAATCCTTGAAAATGCCCTGTCCGATCTCCATGCCATGATATGGCAGCACGATCTTCGCCAGTTTGCTGCAAAAGGCAAATGCCCAGTCCTCGATCTGCACCACAGATTCCGGCAGGGAAACCTGCTTCACCATCTTGTTGCTCAGAAAAGCCTTCTTGCCGATGCAGGTGACAGGACAGCCCTCGATCGTGCCGGGAACTGCCACCTCCGTATCTTTTCCCCGATAGCCGGTGATCCTGATCTTATCTTCATTTCGCTCATACGCCAGAGCGCCGTGCTCTGTCGCCAGTTCTCCTCTCTTATCCATGCCCTCCACCAGTCAACTCCGATCCCTGTGCTCCAACTGCTGCCGCATCCGTCCTGTTTCCGCCTTCTGCAGACCAGTACCCTGCTTAGAGCAGCAGCGCCTCGATCCGCTCCAGAATGCTGTCTCCCCGCTCTGTCAGCATCAACTCCTCATTGTGCCGCTGATAGTCTTCGCAGCCGTAGGAAGCGATAAACTTCGCACAGTCCGGTTGTACCGTACACTCTGTCATCAACAGCAGCATTTCATTCCCGGAGCCGAAAGTATCTTCCACGAAACAAAACAGCTCATGCAGCCTACCGCCGACCCGCGCCGTATCCTGCTTATACGCTGCCACCTGCCCGTCGAAGGCGCCCTTGATCCGCGCAAAAGCATCCTCTGCATTTTCCGTTTCCTCCGTCCGCAGCATCCTCTGCGCCTCTTCCAGAAAACGGATCAGGGCGCGGTTCTTTTTCTTATCCCGTCCCGACAACGCTCCTGCCTTTGCAAGCGATTCCATGCTGGTGATCCGGGCGTTCGTCTGCATCGCCAGCATATCCTGAAATTCCTCTTTGCTGCAGCCTGCCGCGGCTTTTACCTTCAAGGCCCTGAGCGGATTCATCAGCTCATGCAGCAGTGCCGACTTCTGCATATTCTCCTTGATATCCTGCTGGATCTTGTCAATCAGCATCCCCATCAGGGACAACCGCTCGTCGAAATCCGCTTTTCTGGCCTTGTCTTTGGCCTGTTCGCTGACACTCCCTGTCAGGATCTCCTCCACCTTATAATCATTTTTGTATTTCTGATACAGGTCATAGTAGGCGCCGAACTCCTTCACCACCCTGTCGTTGCGGATATACTGGCCGATCAGCGTTTCCTCCACCGCGATCCCTTCTTCCTCATAGAGTTCCAGCATCTTCGACAGATCCTCCCAGCCTCTGGCGGTGATATAATTCTTACCCTTGACCGTAGTCTCGATCTCATAGAAATCATCTTTTTTCAGATCCAGAAAATTCACGATCGCCGTGTGCAGTCCCCGCTCTCTCGCATACTCCTTCCAGGTGGCGAAGTCGGCCTCCACCTCCAGAATCTTCAGCCGGTCCAGCGTTACCACATCGAACTCCCGCACCGACTTATTGTACTCCGGCGGGTTGCCGGCCGTCACGATGACCCAGCCTTCGGGCACCTGATGTCTGCCGAACACCTTATACTGCAGAAACTGCAGCATGGACGGCGCCAGCGTCTCCGACACACAGTTGATCTCATCCAGAAAAAGGATCCCCTCCCGGATGCCGCTCTCCTCCATCACCTCATAGACCGAGGCGATGATCTCACTCATGGTGTACTCCGACACGTCATAAGTGCTGCCGGCATACTCTTTATGGGTGATAAAAGGAAGTCCCAGCGCCGACTGTCTCGTGTGATGGGTCATGGAATAGGACACCAGAGCGATCCCCAGCTCCTGGGCGATCTGCTCCATGATCGCCGTCTTCCCGATGCCGGGCGCCCCCAGCAGAAAGATCGGCCGCTGCCTGACCACCGGAATCCGGTACTCCCCTTCTTCGTCTTTTTTCAGATACAGCTTTACGGAATCCTTGATATAATTCTTTGCTTCTTTGATCGTCATCTTACTGTCTATGCCTTTCTGATCGCTTCTAATATCTATTATCTTATCTATTATTTTATCTATTATCTATGCTTTTTCCTCTTCCAGCGCTTCCTCATCCAGAACGATCCTGATCGCCCAGGGCGGCACCTTCGGCGCATTTTCGTCCTCGTGAAGAAACACAAAGGCCACATCGTAATCCGGCATCCGCTCCGGGTAGATACCATAGCCGTCCGTAAAGTAAAGAAGCCCTTTCAGGTTGTCGAATTCCTGTTTCTCCCGCAGCTTCTCCACATAGTCGAACACCGGCCGGAAATCCGTAGACCCGAATCCCGTCAGTTTCCCATGCGCAAGAAAATCGTCAAAGTCTTCCCGCCCCGTGATCTTCGTATCCTGCCGCACCTCGCTGTCACACTGCAGGATGTGCACATTGATCTTAGTAAAAAAGTTCTCCCCGTTCTGCAGAATATTGTAGGTCTTCTGCAGGAACGCCTGCACGATCTCCCCCCGGCAGGAGGCCGAGGTATCAAGGGCGATCACGAAATCCCTGATCTTATTGCTGTCCTTATACTCCAGCGGCTCCACCAGCGGCAGATTACCATAGGTCTGCAGCCCGTAGGTATAATAGATATAGTCGAATTCATCGTCATTGACCTGCACCGTCTCCCCCATGACCATGAACTTCCTCAGAAAATCCGTATAGTCATAGCGTTCTCTCGTGGCCTCTTTCAGATTCTGCTCGATGCTCTCGGCGTTGTTCCTGTCCCTGCTGAAACTCTTTAGATCCGCCTTAATGCGCTCGCTGATCCTGCGCCACTCCGCCTGGGACAACTCCAGCTCCTCCCGCCTGTCCCAGTAAATATGCTCGTCGTAATGACACAGCCTGTGCCACTCCTGCACCGCCTTTTCCGAAGGCTCCTCGATCCGAAAATGCCGGTACAGTTTCTCAGCCGTCAGTCCCCCGGCCTGCTTTCGCAGAAGCGCCAGCCGGTTCTGCAGAAGATCGTCCGAGGGCAGTTCGGTCAGATGCAGCCCCATATCCACGATCGTATGCTCCACCGCGATATCCGTCGCCAGATCCCAGTAAACCCTGTTCATCTTATCCGTCGTCCTGCCGTGATAAAAGATGCAGTGCAGCAGCGTATGCAGATACAGTCTGGCAGCATAATGGGGCGCCGTCTGATACTGCAAAAGCAAATGTGCCGGGTCATAATAAAGCGTACTCCCGTCAAAAAGATGCGCTCCCGTCTGTTCCCTGCACACCGTCTTTAACTTCGATAAGGCCACATCCAGAAACCGCATATTGATCAGGATACCGTCGTGGGCCAGCCGCATCACCTCACCGGCAAGGCTTCTTATTTGAAATTGTCTGTCTTCCTGTCGATCGTCCGGCATTGTGTCTCTCCATCATTGTTTTCACGTTTCCTGCTCCTGCCCATGGCAGTGCAGTCTGCAGCTTTTATCCCGCTGTATACATTTTTATAACATAAAGCACCAGCAGATGCCCCGGGTAGAACAGGTAGAAGAACCACTTGGAGAATGTCCTGCCCCGCTCCGCCCTTTTTCCGTTATAAAGAAACAGTACGACGATCGCCGACACCACCACGCCCACACCGGACAAGAGGCCGCACGCGATTGCCTCCGGCGTCGTGAACGTGTAGAATGGTGCAAACAGATACGTCTGTATCATCATGAAGGCAAAGAAGGCATAACCCACGATATAGCCACGGACCATCCCTCGCCTCTCCCCTCTGCTGTCGTAAAACATTATGGTAAAAACAGGCGCCATCAGCGCCCAGTCTCCAACCACAGTGGCCAGTGTCAGGCAGATGCTCAATGTCGTTCGCAATCCCCATCCCGGCACCTTCTCCCTGACCACCAGGATCAGAAAACAGCACAGAAGCGTATAGAGCATATTCAAATTGCCGAACCCAAAAGCAAGCCTGTAGGGAATCTGCGAGAGCAGCGCAAAGGCCAGAAGCCGCAGCCCGTAGCGCTTCTTAGAGCGCGTGTATGCATATCCTTCCACCAGAAAATAACACATGGTCGGCGCCGTAAAATATCCGGCGTACTCAAATACAAATGCTGTCATACTGCCTTCGGCTAAAAACATATGTGATATATGATTGAGCAGCATCGTAAACATTGCGATGTACTTGATGACATCCCTGTTGAGGATCCGTATGCCTGTTTCGGAAGATTCCATCCTGCAGCAACCGCCTTTCTGTAACAACACATATTCTTCTACTGTTACGCCGTCCTGACACACTTCCGCATTTTCCGCAAAAAAGCGCTACATTGAGACAGGCGATCGAGCCCAGCGGACAATCGCCTGTTTATCACATACTGCATAGCAGTTCAGCCTTCGGCTTCTCTTTTCATGCCAGGAACGGGTTGTATTTCTTCTCGTGGCCGATGGTCGTCGCTTCTCCATGTCCCGGATATACCTTCGTCTCCTCCGGCAGCACAAACAACTTCTCCTTCACCGAGCGGACAAGGGCGCCCATACTGCCCGTCGCCAGATCCGTCCTGCCCACGGAATCCTGAAACAGTGTATCCCCGGCGATCAGAATCCCTTCTTCCGCAAAATAATAACAGCAGCTTCCCACCGTATGTCCCGGCGTTGCGATCAGCCTGCAGGTCATATCCGCTATGGTGATCTCTTCATTGTCCTGCAGATATCTGTCCGGGCTGACCGTATATGGCCGCCCCACCTGATCCGACACGTTCGTGACCGCATCCTCACAGAGCACCTTCTCCGCCTCATAGGCATAGAGCGGCGCTCCCGACAACTCCTTAAGCCTGTTGACACCCCAGATATGGTCAAAGTGTCCGTGGGTGAGCAGGATCCCTTTTACCTGAAATCCCTTCTCTTTCAGTGTCTCGTAGATATAATCTCCCTTATCTGCCGGATCGAAGAAAATCACATCCTGCGACCCTTCCCGGTAGATAAAATAGCAATTCGTCTGGCAGATGCCCAGCATCAGCCGCCCAATCTTCAACTTCCCCATGCTGTTTCTCCTTCTTTCAGTCTGCGCATCCTGCATCCGCGGTGCAGATTCCTGTCGTTATCCTGTCGTTCTCTCGATATCGATCACGCTCTCGATGGTCCTGATTTTATCCGTGATGCGCTGCAGCTCTTCCCTGCTGCCGATCTCGAAGCTGACCAGAATGGTCGCCGTTCCCTGTTTGCTTACCCGGGTATTCAGCGCCAGAATATCAATCTCCTTCTCCGTAAGCGCCCGGGAGATATCCGCCAGCAGGCCGTTTCTGTTGTTGGCATAGATACTGATCTCTGCCAGATATTTGCCGCCTGTAGCCTCCTCCTGCTGCCATTCCGCGTCGATCAGCCGGTTACGGTCGATCTCCGGAAGATTCAGGATATTGATACAGTCCGTCCTGTGGATGGAGATACCCCTGCCTCTCGTCACAAAGCCGATGATCTCATCCCCCGGCACCGGACTGCAGCACTTGGAAAAGCGCACCGCCACATCATGGATGCCTCTGACCACAATGCCGCTGCAGCTCTTATTGGTCCGCTCCCTGTTGATCTGGGCGTTCTCCTCCACCTCGGCCATGATCTCCGCCTCGGTCATTTCCCGCCGGTGATCCTGGTCGTACAATTCCTGCATACGGTTAAGGATCTGCCCCTCTTTGAGTCCGCCGTGTCCGATCGCCGCCAGCACCGAATCCCAGTCCTGAAAGCCGTACCGCTTCATGATGGCTTCCTGATATTTTGCGATCAGCACTTCCGCAGGATTGATGGCCTTCGCCTTACAGTAACTGGCAATCAGCTCCTTGCCTTTTACAATATTGTCTTCTTTTAACTCGTGTTTAAACCACTGGTTGATCTTATTCTTCGCCTGGGTGCTCTTGACCACATTCAGCCAGTCACGGCTTGGCCCCTTGGAATTCTGGGAGGTCATGATCTCCACCCGGTCGCCGTTCCTGATCTCATAATCAATGGTCACCAGCTTGCCGTTGACCCTGGCACCGATCATCCGGTTGCCCACCGCGCTGTGAATGCTGTAGGCAAAGTCGATGGTCGTAGAGCCGGCCGGCAGATTCTTCACATCCCCCGTGGGCGTAAAACAATATACGCTGTCGGAAAAGAGATTCAAGTCACTTTTCAGCAGATTCAAAAACTCCTTATTGTCCGACATATCCCGCTGCCACTCCAGGATCTGCCGCAGCCATACCAGCTTCTCTTCCTCCTGTGCTTCCACCTTCTTACCGTCGGAAGCCTCCTTGTATTTCCAATGGGCGGCGATGCCGTACTCTGCCGCCTTGTGCATCTCATAGGTTCTGATCTGGATTTCGAAAGGCTGCCCGGTGCTGCCGATCAGCGTCGTGTGCAGCGACTGGTACATATTGGCCTTGGGCATGGATATATAATCCTTGAAACGACCCGGAATCGGCTTATACATTTCATGGATCACACCCAGCGCCGCATAACAGTCCCGCACCGTATCCACGATGATACGCACCGCGAATAGATCATAGATCTGATCTATGGTCTTATTCTGGTTCTTCATTTTCTTGTAAATGCTGAAAAAGTGTTTGATACGTCCGTCGATCTGTGCCTTAATACCCGCATGTTCTATGTGTACTGTCACTTCGTCTACGATCGTCTGGATATACTGCTCACGGTCGCTCTTGCGGATCGCGATCTTGTCCACCAGATCGTAGTAGGCTTCCGGTTCCAGATATTTTAATGCCAGATCATCCAGCTCCACCTTGATCCTCGAAATGCCCAGACGCTGGGCGATGGGGGAATAGATATCCAATGTCTCTCTGGCGATCTCCTGCTGCTTCTGCGGCCGCATGTGCTGCAGCGTCCGCATGTTGTGCAGTCTGTCCGCCAGCTTGATCAGGATGACCCGGATATCTCTGGCCATGGCCAGAAACATCTTGCGCAGGTTCTCCGCCTGCCGCTCCAGCTTCTCCGCATCACGGTCCCTGTCGTCACTGTTCTCCCCGTGGAAGTTGATCTTCTCCAGTTTCGTGACCCCGTCCACCAGAAGCGCCACATCCGCGCCGAACTGTTCCTTAATCTCTTCGTCCGTCATGATGGTGTCTTCCACCACATCATGCAGAAGCCCCGCTACGATCGTCTCCTTGTCAAGCTCCAGGTCCGCCAGTATGATCGACACATAGAGCGGGTGTATGATATAGGGTTCTCCCGATTTACGTACCTGCCCCCGGTGCGCGTCATAAGCCGTCTGATATGCCTTCTCGATCAGCGAGATATCATCGGAAGGGTGATATTTGCGCACACGGTTAATAAGCTCCTCGTACAAAGCCTCGGGAGACTGAAATTCCTCGATCGATTCAATTCTGCCGTCATCAATGATGACTTCTTTCTTTTCTTCTGTCGCCATAGCCTCTCCAGCCATTCTGCCTTATTTATGACCTGACATAACAGTCAGTTCTGATATCATTATTCCCTATTATAATCGCAAATCATAAGCAAGTCAAAATATTCTTTTTGCAGATCACTTTTTTGCGGTATAAACAGCCGAATTTATATCAAAAATCCCCGGATCCGGAAAACTCCGGACCTGGGGATCTTACTTTTTCGTTAAACGACTCTGTTGATCGTATCAGGCTTACATCATGCCCATTCCGCCGCCACCTGCAGGCATTGCAGGCTCTGCTTCCTTGATATTTGCCACAACAGACTCTGTGGTAAGCAGTGTAGATGCTACGCTGGTAGCGTTCTGCAGCGCGCTTCTTGTTACCTTCGCGGGATCAAGAATACCAGCTTCTACCATATTCACATACTCTTCTTTCAGAGCGTCGAAACCTACGCCAACTTCGGATTCCATTACCTTATTGATGATCACGGAACCTTCCAGTCCGGCGTTGGCTACGATGTGATACAAAGGAGCTTCCAGTGCTTTCAACACAAGCTGAGCGCCTGTCTTCTCGTCGCCGTCCAGCTTCTCTGCCAGCTTGGCAACTTCCTTGGATGCGTGGATATATGCGGAACCGCCGCCTGCGATGATGCCTTCTTCCACGGCTGCTCTCGTCGCTGCCAGAGCATCCTCCAGACGAAGTTTTGCTTCCTTCATCTCTGTCTCGGTAGCCGCACCGACACGAATCACTGCTACGCCGCCTGCCAGCTTTGCAAGACGCTCCTGCAGTTTCTCTCTATCGAAATCAGATGTAGTCTCCTCGATCTGCATCTTGATCTGGCTGATTCTTGCCTGGATCGCATCCTTGTCGCCCTCACCGTCAACGATGACTGTATTCTCTTTCTGCACCTTAACAGATTTCGCACGGCCAAGCTGATCCATGGTAGCTTCTTTCAGCTCCAGGCCAAGCTCGGAACTGATCACCTGTCCGCCTGTCAGGATTGCGATATCCTCCAACATTGCTTTTCTTCTGTCGCCGTAGCCGGGTGCCTTTACAGCTACAACATTGAAGGTGCCGCGCAGCTTGTTGACGATCAGTGTGGTGAGCGCCTCACCCTCCACGTCCTCAGCGATGATCAGCAGCTTCGCGCCGGACTGTACGATCTGCTCCAGAATCGGCAGAATCTCCTGAATATTGGAAATCTTCTTGTCTGTGATCAGGATATAGGGATTCTCAAGAACCGCTTCCATCTTATCCATATCTGTTGCCATATATGCGGAGATATAACCTCTGTCGAACTGCATACCTTCAACCAGATCCAGTTCTGTCAGCATGGTCTTACTTTCTTCAATCGTGATAACGCCGTCGCCAGATACCTTCTCCATAGCGTCTGCAACCAGCTGTCCTACTTCCTCATCACCGGAAGAAACCGCTGCAACTCTTGCGATATGCTCCTTGCCTTTTACCTTGGAGCTCATCTCCGCGATTGCCTCCACTGCACAGTCGGTAGCCTTCTTCATACCCTTTCTCAAAATGATCGGGTTAGCGCCTGCTGCCAGGTTCTTCATGCCCGCATTTACCATTGCCTGTGCCAGAACGGTAGCTGTTGTTGTACCGTCACCTGCCACGTCGTTGGTCTTGGTGGCCACTTCCTTTACAAGCTGTGCACCCATGTTTTCGAATGCGTCTTCCAGCTCGATCTCTTTGGCAATCGTCACACCGTCGTTCGTGATCAACGGAGCGCCGTAAGATTTATCCAGTACTACGTTTCTGCCTTTCGGTCCGAGAGTTACTCTGACGGTATCCGCCAGCTGATTTACGCCTGATTCCAAGGCCGCTCTGGCCTCTGCACCATATTTGATTTCCTTTGCCATGATTCATGTCCTCCTAAATAATAATCGCTTGCTTTAAGCTGTCCTGCCGCGCCGTTATCCCGCGTCGGCCTCAGATTCCAAACTCTGTTCTTCCTTCAAAACCGGAAGTACTTATTCGATCACTGCAAGAATGTCGTTCTGCTTTACGATGATATACTCTTCCTCGTCCAGCTTCACTTCTGTGCCGGCATATTTGGAATAGATCACCTGATCGCCAACCTTTACTTCCATCTTCACTTCCTTGCCGTCCACTACGCCGCCGGGGCCTACCGCGATCACTTCTGCCTGCTGCGGTTTCTCTTTGCTCTGTCCCGGTAACACAATACCGGACTTCGTCGTCTCCTCTGCAACCAACTGTTTCAATACAACTCTGTCGCCAAGTGGTGTTAATTTCATATCTGTTGCCTCCTTATTAATAAATCTTAGTATACCCTTTGTTATTAGCACTCATTCATGTCGAGTGCTAACTGCTGAAACATATATTAGCTTCATATGTGCGCATTGGCAAATTGATTTATCACGACTTACATTGTATTTTCCTGCATTTATCTCTTATTTTCTTAATTTTACTCCGTTTATCTCGTTTTATGCCATGATATGGAATTTAATATTTATTTTATAATTCGACCCCAAACTGTTTATATCTATCCTGCAAAAAAGCTGCTGCAGAACGTTATTTTCCTGTTCTGCAGCAGCTTTATAAGCACGCGGTTATTTACCGCACTCCATGCTCCAGCCTCTCTCGATAGCCGGGCGCATTCTTGATCTCGAACTTGTTGTTGAACATCTCGTACTCCGCATCCGGCAGTTTATCTTTCAGCTGCTCCTCCACGTTCGTCTTATAGACAACGCCGCAGGCCACGGAAGCCGCCAGAATCTGATCTTCATACTCCATACATGCCTGCTGCACATGTGCACAGTACTCCTCCGCTTCACCGTCCTCCGCCATGGGAATAAGAATGATGAACACATCCCCGTCCACACGTCCGATCACATAGTCCGGCTTCGCTTCCTGCTTCAGGATATCGGCGATGGTCCGGATCAGCCTGTCGCTCTCCTCATCTCCGAAATGGTCGTTGACGAACTTCCAGTCATTGATGTTGGCATTGACTACCGCCACCGGCGCCACGCTCAGATCATCAAGCCTCTGCATCTGCTCCTCGAAATAGTGCTTATGGTAAACGCCTGTCAGGACATCTTCCTTCTCGCCTCTGGCTGTCTGAACGTGCTGCACGCCCACTTTCTCTTCCAGCTCGTCCATATAGATAGAAGATTCCTTATGTAAATATGCCTCCTCGCCCCACTGGGAAAGCATCTTCGTAAATTCATCCAGAAGATTGCCCACTTCCCGGCGCATGGTATCCGGCACCTTATCCATCTCCGCGTACAGATGCGCGATCGTCCGGCCGTAAACCCGCACTTTACGCCCCGGTTCCCCGACCACATCAGGCGTAAATCCGGCAAATCCGCCGACCGATACCACTTTCTCCCCGTGTCTTTCCGTGAGCAGAATATCAACCCCTGTCAGTGCATGCAGCGCTTTGCAGTATTCTCTCAGCGTGTCGATAGCGTACAAATTATCCAGCGCATAATTTCTGATATTGCTTTTGATCCTCTTCTCAAAAGGAATTGCCTTGTAATCCATATTCTGTAACCTCTCCTGTCTTATTCCCTGTAAAAATACCCTGCGGTATGCTATAAATCAGTATAACTTTTTTATACGGTTTTGTCTAGGGAATCCATGGAAAAAAGGCATTGCCACGTTGTACTCCATCCTCTCCTATTCTTCGATCCTCGCCTTATCATACACAATATTGCCGAGTTTCCCGTCCAGGCGTCCGCCTTCCTTTGCCAGCGCCCTGGCGATATGCGCCTTCCTTCCTCTGGATTCAAACGGTACGTCGTCCGCATTGCCGCTCTTAATATCTTCGCAGACCTCCAGCACCTCCTCCAGCAATACCGCCGGATAGTCTCTACCCGGCCCGTGGGACAGATAAACACGGTCGAATTTACCCGCCGTCTTCGCTTTCAGCTTTGTCAGATTCTTTTCATAGGTGCTGAGCCCTGTCGAATAGGCATCAAACAAAAAGGTAAACGCATTGCAGGCGTCTCCGGTGATCAGCGTCCTCTCCTCTCTGATCAGCATACAGACACTGCCCCTCGTATGCCCCGCGCAGGCATAGATCCCGATTGATACGCCGCCCAGATCAAACACATCCCCTTCTTCCATGTCCAGAAATCCGTCAGGCGCGGTCACAGGGATATAATCCTCCTCTGCCACCTCTGCGAATTTCGGCGATTGTGAAAGGAATCTCTTTCTTACCTCCAGCTCACGGTGCTGCATATAGATATAATCGTCTTTTCTGCTCATGTAAACCGTATCGAATTCCGGCGCCCCCATGGCGTGATCCACATGTCCGTGGGTCAAAAGCACGATCACCGGCCTCTCTGTCAGGGTTTCCACATATTGCCGAAGGCTGCCCGCTCCGCTGCCCGTATCGACAAGCGCTGCCTTCTGCGTCCCCTCCACCAGATACATCTGCTCTCCGGCCAGTCCGTAGATTCTCGTCACATGTTCCGAACATTTTTCTGAAAAAAATTCTACCATCGCTTTTCTTCCTTTCCCTTCTGCCTTTGTTTTCTTTTCCGCTGCTCAGGCAAACAGCGCCGCCATCTCCTCATGCCTGCCGTTCGCGTCATAAAGGCAGACCCCGTCCAGATCTGTGCTTCGATTATTAAAAGCCGGGAACAAAAAGCCGCACTCCGGTTTTCCCGCCTCGTAGTCTCCGCTCACCGGACAGACCGCGCAGATCAGGAAGCGGTACACTTCTTCCGACTCCCACTGACTCGCCTTGTCCTTTCCCTTGACCGGAACGTCGTAATTCCCGTAAAACACATAGATGCCGTAGGGATGGTCCGAGTGATGCCGTTCTCCTATGTACTCGTAGAGAGAAAGCAGCAGCGCGTCATTCTTCATCTCACATTCCCGCAGCGCCATCAACAGCTGCCAGACACCGCCCGGCTTTCTCGCTCCCGCTCCCAGACGATGATCTGCCAGCTGCACATTCGTCTCGGAAAACGGAACGGCCTTCGCTATCTCCAGATTCTTTGCCTTTTCCGAAGCTGACAGCTTTAAAAAATTCGTATGAAAGGTGCCGTCTATAAATCCTTCCTCGTCCATATAGGCTCCCGCTATCCTGCTGAAACAATTCCTCGAAACTGTCATCCGTCTGGTAAGCTCCAGCATATCTTCACGATCGATCTTCATGTTTGGTCTCCTTCTCAATCAGCATGTATCATGGTTACCTTATCATAAAAAATTCATCCCTTCAACGCTTTTTCAGTCCGCCCATCTATTTATGGCAACAGCTTTCCCGGGCAGGCCCGGAACTCATGCTGGTAATTCTGCTGCGAATATAGTATGATGAAAACTAATGTATTCAAACCACCGGTATTTAAACGATTATTTATACGATGAGGACTTATCCATGAAAGACAAAAAAACAGAAATACAGATCAACAAAAAAGACTTCTACAGAAATCTGACACGCCTTGCCCTGCCCATCGCGCTGCAAAGCCTGATGCTGGCATCGGTAGCGGCGGGCGACGCATTGATGCTGGGAAAAGTGGCACAGGACGAGATGACCGCCGTCTCACTGGCTACCCAGATCCAGTTTGTCCAGAATATGTTCCTGATGGCCATCACGGGCGCAGGCGCCATTCTGGGCGCCCAATACTGGGGAAAAGGCGACAAACATACGCTGGAAGATGTTTTCAATATGATGCTGCGCCTCTGCGGTTTCGTATCCGTCCTGTTCTTCCTGGCCTGTGAACTGATGCCGGAAATGCTGATGCATATTTTTACGCACGACGCACCGCTGATCGCTCTCGGCAGCTCCTATCTGCGTATCGCCGGCTGGTCGTACCTGCTCACAGGCGTTTCGCAATGCTATCTGACGATCATGAAAGTATCGGATCATGTAAAACCAGGCGCCCTGATCAGTTCCTGCGCCGTACTCCTGAACATATGCCTGAATGCTGTCTTCATCTTCGGACTGTTTGGCGCTCCCCGGATGCAGGCCAGAGGCGCCGCCCTCGCCACTACGCTTTCCCGTGTTGTGGAACTTGCATTATGTGTGGCTGTATCCTCACAATCATCCTGTATCCGCCCGGCATTTGACCGTTTCTTCAAGCTCCCGAAACAGTTGAAAGCCGATTTTATCAGGCAGTGCCTGCCGCTGATGGGTGGCTCCTTATGCTGGGGTGTCGGCTTTACCTCCTATACCGCGATTATGGGCCATATGGGCACCGACGCCGCAGCGGCAAATTCCGTCTCCGCGGTTGCCAGAGACCTGATCTGCTGTATGTGCAACGGCATTGGCAATGCCGCCGGCATCATCGTAGGCAATGAGCTGGGAGCCGGACGTCTGGAGCTGGGCAAAGCCTACGGGATCAAGCTCAAAAATATTTCCTATGTCATCGGTTTTCTCTCCACTGCCCTGGTGCTGGCCGTGACACCGTTTGTCGTGCGCATGGTCATACTGACAGATCAGGCACGGGGCTATCTGACAGGAATGATGCTGATCATGTCCTTCTACATGATCGGCCGCTGTGTCAATACCGTCACGATCAACGGCGTGCTGGACGGCGGCGGTGATACCCTGTTCGACATGTACAGCCTGATCGTCTGTATGTGGTGTATCGCCATCCCTCTGGCACTCATCGGGGCCTTTGTCCTGCACTGGTCGCCTCTGGCAGTCTACGCCTGCACATGCCTGGACGAAGTGGGCAAGATTCCCTGGGTAATGGCACGTTTTCGGAAATATAAATGGGTGCAGGATCTGACCAGATAGTAAAAAACTCACTCCAAATTGTAAATCTTATGATTTGAAGTGAGTTTTCCATTTTATCATTTATATTAAATTGAATCAATATGCATGCAATATCGTACTCTTTACTTATAGTTGACGATCTTACCGAAATCAGCCTTCAAAGAAGCGCCGCCAACCAGTCCGCCGTCGATATCGGGCTGTGCGAACAGCTCTGCCGCATTGCCTGCATTTACAGAACCGCCGTACTGGATACGAACTGCTTCTGCTGTCGCTGCATCATAAATCTCAGCGATGCAGTCACGGATACCTTTACAAACTTCCTCAGCCTGCTCTGTGGTAGCCGTCTTGCCTGTACCGATCGCCCAGATCGGCTCGTAAGCGATGACCATGCCTTTTACCTGATCTGCAGTAACGCCTGTGAGGTCGGATTTGATCTGCAGTCTGATCCAGTCCATGGTAACGCCCATCTCTCTCTGCTCCAAAGTCTCGCCGCAGCAAAGGATCGGAACAAGGCCTGCTTCCAGCGCCTTCTTCACTTTCCTGTTCAGAAGCGCGTCATCCTCCTTGAAGTAATCACGTCTCTCGGAATGTCCGATGATCACGTACTTCACGCCTGCATCCTTCAACATGGAAGCGGAGATCTCGCCTGTGAATGCGCCCTTCTCCTCGAAGTACATATTCTCGGCGCCCACTTCTACATTGGTGCCTTTCACAGCCTCTACTACCGGTACGATGTCGATTGCCGGTACGCAGTATACTACGTCCACATCATCGGATTTTACCAGGTCTTTTAACTCATCACATAATTTTACTGCCTCGCTGGGAGTCATGTTCATCTTCCAGTTGCCGGCTACGATCTTTCTTCTTGCCATTTTTATTATCTCCTTTTATTGTCTGCTTTCTATCTCTGCGCAGCATGCCGCAAAGCTGCTGCGCAGGGATTCTTTCTCACTTATACCCGGTTTGTCCGGGTCCAGATCTCTATTTCTATTTGTCGTCCGCTGCTACTACGCCGGGAAGTTCCTTACCCTCCAGGAACTCAAGGGAAGCGCCGCCGCCTGTGGAGATATGGGACATCTTGTCCGCGAAGCCCAACTGGTTAACAGCTGCCGCACTGTCGCCGCCGCCGATGATCGTTGTTGCAGATGTCTCAGCCAGAGATTTAGCTACTGCAATCGTACCTTTTGCCAGGATCGGGTTCTCGAATACGCCCATCGGTCCGTTCCAGACAACGGTCTTGGCAGACTTCACTGCATCTGCATACAGCTCGGCCGTCTTCGTACCGATATCCAGACCTTCTTTGTCAGCCGGAATCTTGTCAGCGTCAACTACTTCTACCTCAATCTCGGCATCAATCGGATTCGGAAAACCGGAAGCAACGGTCGTGTCAACAGGCAGAAGCAGCTTCTTGCCCAGCTTCTCAGCCTTAGCCATCATCTCTTTACAGTAGTCAAGCTTCTCGTCGTCTACCAGAGAGTTACCGATTTCCATGCCCTGTGCTTTCAGGAAGGTAAATGCCATACCGCCGCCGATGATCAGCGTATCACACTTCTCCAGCAGGTTGTTGATAACGTTCAGCTTATCAGCTACTTTAGCGCCGCCGAGGATCGCTACGAAAGGTCTTACCGGGTTCTCCACTGCGTTGCCCAGGAAGTCGATCTCTTTCTGCATTAAGTAACCAACAGCATTCTCGCCGCCTTTTTCGGAGATATATTTCGTAACAACAGCTACAGATGCATGCGCTCTGTGTGCAGAACCGAATGCGTCACATACATAAACGTCAGCCAGATCAGCCAGCTCTTTTGCAAAAGCCTCGCCTGCATCTGCGGGCTTGGTCTCTTCCTTGCCGCGGAAACGGGTGTTCTGCAGAAGCACTACATCGCCTTCGTTCATAGCTGCCACTGCTGCCGTAGCCGCCTCGCCGGTCACGTTGTAATCCGCTACAAAGTTAACAGGCTTGCCCAGCTTCTCGGACAATCTCTCTGCTACCGGTGCCAGAGACTCACCCTCGTTGGGGCCGTTCTTAACTTTGCCCAGATGAGAGCAGAGAATCACCTTGCCGCCGTCAGCGATCAGCTTGTTGATCGTCGGAAGCGCTGCCACGATACGGGTCTCGTCTGTGATCCTGCCTTCCTTCAAAGGTACGTTGAAGTCGCATCTTACCAAAACGCGTTTGCCTTTTACATTAATGTCATCTACGGATTTCTTGTTCAAAGCCATTTTAAAGTTCCTCCTGAATTCTATTGTTTTTGCATCAGCTTCATAACCGCAGGTTCTGTCAGTCCATCATCCTGCGGATATGAAAGAAGAGACCCGGCCCAGCGGCCGAGCCTCTCAAAAATTGCATCTCAACATACAAATACATCTTCACGAATCTCTCAGATATCCTTCACCGCTCGAGTTCGCGAAGTGAATCTCGCAAAGTCAATTTATGCTAACTCAGAGAAGTATTTGATCGTGCGAACCATCTGAGATGTGTAGCTGTTCTCATTGTCATACCAGGAAACAACCTGAACCAGATTGTCTTCGCCAACCATGGTCTGTGTTGCATCGAAGATAGAACCATAAGTGCTGCCTACGATATCGGAAGAAACGATCTCGTCCTCGTTGTATGCGAAGGACTCTGTAGCTGCTGCCTTCATAGCTGCATTAATCTCTTCCTTGGTTACGGACTTCTCAACAGTTGCTACAAGGATTGTTGTAGAACCTGTCGGAGTAGGAACACGCTGAGCGGAACCGATCAGCTTGCCGTTCAACTCAGGGATAACAAGGCCGATAGCCTTAGCTGCGCCTGTGCTGTTAGGAACGATGTTCACAGCGCCTGCGCGGGATCTTCTCAGGTCACCCTTTCTCTGAGGACCGTCAAGGATCATCTGATCGCCTGTGTAAGCGTGGATCGTGCTCATGATACCGGACTTGATGCCTGCCAGATCATTCAGAGCTTTAGCCATGGGAGCGAGGCAGTTTGTTGTACAGGAAGCAGCGGAAATGATGGTATCCTCAGCCTTCAATGTCTCATGGTTTACATTGTAAACGATTGTAGGAAGGTCGTTACCTGCAGGAGCGGAAATAACAACTTTTCTAGCGCCGGCATTGATGTGTGCCTGAGCTTTATCCTTGCTTGTGTAGAAGCCGGAGCACTCCAATACAACGTCAACATTTAATTCGCCCCAAGGACAATTATTTGCATCGGGCTCTTTGTAGATCTTCAGTGTCTTGCCGTCAACTGTGATGGTATCTTCGCCAGCGGATACGGTATCTGCCAGAGCGTACTTACCCTGAGAAGAATCATACTTCAACAGGTGTGCGAGCATCTTCGGGCTTGTCAGATCGTTGATTGCCACTACTTCGTATCCTTCTGCACCAAACATCTGTCTGAATGCAAGACGGCCAATACGGCCAAAACCATTAATTGCTACTCTTACTGCCATTTTTTAGTCCCTCCTAAAATAATCTTTTTATTATAATCTTACCAGTCTCTACATATTTATAAGGCACATAACTGGTAAAATTTAGTCAGCAGTTATATTCTACCTAATTTGTCCAGAAAATTCAAGATGTAATTCAAAAAACTGTCACTTAAATCTAACCAAAAATATTACATAAATATGTCCAGATTTACAGATTTGCGGCACAGTAATTGTAAATACTGTACATTTTCGCTATACTAAAACTGTTAACAAAGCTGTCTGTTCTACAATACTTTATATTTTAAAAGGAGAACTCCATTATGCCAATCACAGCAGACTACCACCTGCACTCCTCTTTCTCCGGCGATTCGGATACGCCCATGGAAGAGATGATCCAGAAGGGAATCGCCCTGGGCCTTACCAGAATGTGCTTCACGGAGCACCATGATTTTGACTACCCGGTAACAGAGTCCATGCCTGCCGGCTTCTTCGAGCTGAATCCTGACGCCTATCTGTACGATTTTCTGAAATTAAAAGAAAAGTATGCAGACCGGATCACCCTCTGCTTCGGTGTAGAGCTTGGTATGCAGCCCCATCTGGCCCGCCGGAACGCTGCTTTTTCCAAAGCACACGACTATGATTTCATCATCGCTTCTTCCCACCTGTGCAACGGGAAGGATCCCTACTACCCGTCCTTCTATGAAGGACGAAGCCAGGACGAAGCCTATCTGGAATATTTTGCATCGATTCCGGCAAATCTGCAGGCATTTGGTAACTTCGATGTCTACGGCCATCTGGACTATGTGGTGCGCTATGGCCCCAAGAAGGATGCGGGTTATTCTTATGAGAAGTACCGGGATATCTTCGAACAGATCCTGCAGCGCCTGATCGAGATGGAAAAGGGCATCGAGATCAACACCTCTGCCCTGTCCAGAGGAATGCGGGAACCCAATCCCTGTATCGGCATATTAAGACGCTACCGCGAACTGGGCGGCGAGATCATCACCACCGGCTCCGACGCCCACGATCCCGGGCAGATCGCCCACGCCTTCGACCGGGCGGCAGACATACTAAAAGACTGCGGCTTCCGGTACTATACGACCTTTGAAAAGCGCAGCCCTTCTTTTCATAAATTATGATCTTTCTTAAACCGTACCGGCTAAGGTTTCGGCCGCCTGCTCTGTTGCACATCTTCGCATGGCACAGGCGGCTGATTTTTGTCGCTGCCGTCAGCCCTGTCATGAAGGGCTGACGGCAGCATACAAAAAAAACGGCAGCGGCATTATACATAACTCCTTAAAAGACCGAGAACGCATCCTCAACCCTCTCACGCAGCTGCATCAGCGCCTCTCTGCTCACCAGAAAAAACGTCCTGCCGTTCACCTGCACTGCCGCATAAGTCTCATCATAAGCAAAATACTTCTGCGTGATCTTCGGCGCTCCCTCCATGTTTCTTTCATAGGTAATACTCATAAGCAGTTCTCTGTCCGCAGATGCCGTCTCCCCCTCTTCCCATTCTTCCCGCGGCAGCTCTTTTTCCACAAAAACACTCATAAGCGCCGTATACAATGCATAAAAGTCTTCGCTTTCCACCGCCCGCTCCCCAAAAAGAAACGCCTCCGGTTCAATCCGCATCTCATACTGCCCTGCCCCGGTATCGACCGTCACTTTAGAAACTGTCTCCACGCTGACCACACCCACCATCTTCAGCACACAGGCATAGGGATCCACATCAAAGAGCTTTGCAGCACTGCTGCCGTCGGCCAGCCAGAGTCTGCCCAAAGCCTCCACATAACGATGACCCTGCGCATCCTCCCCGCCAAACCGGAACAGAATCCCCCGGTCCGGTTCTGCCTGACCGCCCTCCATGGTCTGCCCGCTGTAATAAGCCACAAACACCGTATCCGTACTGTCTTCCACCCCTGCCTGCTCTCTTGTGATGTCCATATCTTCCACAGGGGTCAGCTCCATATCCGCCAGTATCCCGAAATACTCATACATGGCTTCCGTATCCACCACTGCCATAGACTGGTAGGGCACCGAGATCGCCCAACAGTCATAGGAATTCTTATAAGTCCGCGGTTCATAGGAGACTGCAAAACATGCTTCCCCATCCCGCACCACCGATACGCCGCGCATCGCCTCCGCTGTAAACGTCCCCGGCTCTCCCTCTGCCAGCGCAGCCTCCCACCTGGACAGACTGTTCTCCTCCGGCTTTGCTTCCTCTGCCTGACCTCTCTCCCCTGACTTTGCTTCCTCTGGCCCTGTCTCCTTCTGCTGCTCCGGACTTCCGGTCTTTTCGCCAGACGCACTCTCAACCTGTCCGCAACCGCCGGACAGCATACCGCCAAGCGTTAATACGACTACTGCCAGACCGGCTGCGCACCGCGCCGCCGGCCGTCTCTTCCCTTTGTCAAACCGCATCATACCTTTGCCTCTCCCTCTTTGTCACTGTGCACGGCTTCGGGTGCTCACAGCAACTGCCTTCATGTATCATCACGATTACTCCCGGCGCTGTACCTGTTCCCGATACCGCACCGGCGACACGCCGATGTGCTTTTTAAAAGCCAGAGAGAAGTAATTCATATCATGATATCCTACCATGATCGAAATCTCCCCTACCTTCAGCGTCGTCGTGGACAGCAGCGACTTCGCCTGTTCGATCCGCTTGCGCACGATATATTCGTTACAGCCTTCCCCGGTCACTCTCTTAAAAAGTCTGGACAGATAGTTCGGCGTCACGTAATACTGCTCCGCCAGACTGGCCACCGTCAGATCGTCCGCCAGATTCTCATGGATCCTGCGCTTCACTTTGCCGATCAGCTCATGGACCTCTCCGTCCTCCCCTTCAAACAGATTCTCCAGAAACATGGCCGTCACCTGACACGCCCGCTCCCTGTCCGCACCGGACACTGCCTGCATCAGCTCGCTCAGCTTCTCTCTGGCACTGTTCCCGGTATCGCTGAACCGTGCGAAATAGACCGACGATGCCAGCTCAAAACAACAGCTTCTGGCATACCGGGCCGACAGGTTATAGGATTCCACCGCCATACAAAACCGCTCAAAGATATGCCCGACCTTCTCCTTCTCGCCCGCATATACGAAACTCTCGTCTTCGAAAGTGCCGTCTCCTGCCGCCGCCTTCTGGAACGGCTCCAGACCGCCTTTTCTCGCAGCAAGGCACTGGAAGTACATGGAACCCGTCCACTTCGGGCCGTTGGCCAGTGTGAAAGGAATGATGCCTTTAGCCAAAAACGTATCGCAGGCCGCCTCCAGCTCGGATACCGTGGTGGGCACGCTCACGCCGCACTGCTCAAACAGAGCTTTGTTGTAATAGATACCCGCGATGGAAATATTCTTGACGGGAATCGCGTAAAGCTGTCCGTTGTAGCTCGCCTGCTCCAGCGCGCCTTCCATAAAACGCTCTTTCATGCCGTACTTCTCATACAGATCGTCAAGCGGCTGCGCATAGCCGGAATCAATATATTCGTTCATCGGGCCGCCGGACCATGTGGTGTACATATCCGGGCACTCGCCTGAACTCATGGCAATGACAAGTTTCTCCTTGTACTTGTCGTTCTGGGTCGGGATATTCTCGATGGTATAGCCGCTCTGGGAATTCTCCTCAAACTGGCGGATCGCCATCTCGTAAGTCTCCTTATCCGCGCCCTCTGTTCCCACATTCCAGAACGTGATCACCTTATCCCCGCTATCGGAACCCGTATCTGCCGCCCCTGCATCTGCCGCTTCCGCGCCGCTGTCTGCGCTCTCCGCCGGCGCGGCAGCCTGCTCACCGCCGCTCTGGGCAGTCTCCTGTGCTCCGCCGCCGCAGGCCGTTACCAAAAAGCACATCAGTGCCGACAGACCAAGTGCCGTTATTTTCTTCATTCTGTTTTTCATAGTGTCCTCTCCCTTTCTTTTTGATAACACCATGATAACAAATGCCGGCTTTTCACTCCATTTAATAATCTGTCATGATTCTATAAAAATGTTACCGTTATGTGAATTTATGTTCAGCTGATTGCTGTAGAAACATGATACAAACAGAAAAATCAAACGCCCTCTTATTCAGATTTGCTTTCCTTATGTCGATAATCATTATAAATCAATATATTTTTGACAGGGGAGGGGTTCTTATGACTCTTGAGACATTAAACAGTATGGCACAGGTATTAGACTCCATGGAGAATGCCGTGAAGCTGCGCAGTCAGGCGAGAGCCGAGAAGCGTGCCGAAGAAGCCGAGCAGGCCAAAAAAGCCTTTCAGGAAAAACTGCTGGCCGCCGCTGCCACCGAGACGGAACTCGACAGCCTGGCATCCAGAGCGAAAGGCTCTCACGACGCAGTTCTCAGAGATCAGCTGATGGGCCTTATGATGGCCGGCTTCTGATCACCGGTTATTTCTTTGGTAAATGCATCAGACGACTTTATTCAATCTGGGCGATCAGACTCCAAAAAGGGGAACGACCGCCCTCCTTTTTTCCTGTTCCGTCATAGAAGCTGACTCTGTCACGATAATCCGGCACCACCCTCATGATCGAATTTCTGGCCAATGTCTCCTGGCTCCTATTGACACAGATGATGTAGCGGCCTTCTTTTAACTCCGGCAGGTTTTCCTTTCTGTCCTCCACATTCGTCTCCGCAAGATTCACCGTCGCGATTCCTGCCACAGGAAACTTCTTCTTAAATTTGATATAGAAGGAGATGCCCTCCCGGAAAAATACTTTCTTGATCCTTTCCTTCGTGCCGCTGTCATAGACTTCACATAATTCGATCTCATTATTTACTTTTACTCTGGACAATTTCGATTCTACCATATATTACCTCATTTCCGCCGTCTCCTGATCCTGTTCCAACCAAAGACCGCCATCACACGCTGTTCCGTTAACACTGTAATTTCTACTGCTGCACAGACCTCACAAGCCTGCCTTTTATCATATGCTCCCAGTCTGTTTCCAAGTACTCAACCTGTCATTAACGATACTCAAAATTTCGCTTTCGTTCCCGCAGGGCTTTGTATATGGCTTTGGCCGGAACCGGAAGCAGAAATTCGTTACGTCGTTTACTATAACACACCACTTGTGTAAAAGTCGTGAAGGAAATTGGTAGAATTTCTTAATATTTTCTTACGCCGCAGTATCCGTTACTACTTCTTTTCCTGAGAAAAGGTTTCTCACGCACCGCCCGGATCATCAGATGATACACCCGCCGCCCAGCACATAACCATCCTCATAGAATACCACCGCCTGTCCCGGCGTGATGGCGCGCACCGGGGCGAGGAAAGAACATTTGATCACATCCTCTTCCACCTGCTCGATCACACACCGCTCCCCTCCATGGGCATAGCGGATCTTCGCCAGCACCTCCCGCGGACGCGGCAGATCGGCCATCCCCATGAAGTTGAGTTTGTTACAGTACAGCGTATCCCCGAACACATCCTCCGCCTCCCCGATCACCACCTCATTCGTCTCCCGCCTGATCCCGGTGACAAACACCGGATGGCCCATAGCCAGATTGAGCCCCTTGCGCTGCCCGACCGTATAGTGCGTGATCCCCTGATGGCGCCCGAGAACCTGTCCCTGCGCCGTCACAAAATTCCCGCTCCCCGGCACCCGCTCCCCGGCCTCCCGCTCGATAAAGGCCGCGTGATCATGATCCGGTATAAAGCATATCTCCTGGCTGTCCGGCTTGTGGGCCACCGCAAGCCCTTCCCGCCCGGCAATGTCCCGTATCTGCTCTTTCGTATATTCTCCTACAGGCATCAGCGTGCCGGCCAGCTGCTCCTGCGTCAGACTATAGAGGGCATAGGTCTGGTCCTTCTTATCCGTCACACAGCTGCGCACCGCATACCTGCCGGCCGGCGTCCTCGCGATCCGCGCATAGTGGCCCGTCGCAATGTAGTCCGCCCCGATCCCCAGACTCCGCCGAAGCAGGGACTCCCATTTCACATAGCGGTTGCAGGCGATACAGGGATTCGGCGTCCTGCCCGCCAGATATTCTTCCACGAAATAGTCGATCACCCGACACTTGAATTCTTCTCTGAAATTCATCACATAGTGGGGAATGTCAAGCTGTCCGGCCACTCTTCTGGCGTCCTCCACCGCGCTCCACCCGCAGCAGCCCCCGTTTTCTTCCTGCCCGTTTCCGGCATTCTCCTGCCAGATCTGCATCGTGACCCCGATCACCTCATAGCCCTGCTCTTTTAAAAGGTAAGCCGCCACGGAAGAATCCACTCCGCCGGACATCCCCACTACGACTTTTTTCTTTTCCATCATAAGATTCCTTTCTCAATTCTTCCCGCGCTGTTCTTCTCACCCCACTCCGCGCATAAACTAAAACCATATCTGATCGCGAAAATGGTGTACTATGAAACGAAACTGGAATACTCCTCTCGTAACCGGAACTGTCATCCTGACCTTAACGGGCCTGCTCAGCCGCTTTATCGGCTTCTTCTACCGCATTTTCCTCTCCAACGCCTTCGGCGCCGAAGGCATGGGCATTTATCAGCTGATCGCACCGGTGCTGGCGCTCTCTTTCGCCCTCACCGCTTCCGGCATTCAGACTGCCATCTCCAAATACGTGGCCAGCGAAACAAGCACCCACGATTACCATACTTCCTTCCGCACTCTCTGGGCCGGCTTCCTGATGGCCATGGTATTATCGGTGGCCTGCGCCCTTGGTATCTATCTGTACGCCGACGGCATCGCCGTGACCTTCCTGATGGAGCGCCGGACCGCGCCACTGCTGCGCATTATCGCCCTCTCCATTCCCATGGCGACGGTACACTCCTGCATCAACGGTTATTTCTACGGTATCCGCAGGACTGCCATTCCGGCCTTCTCCCAGCTGGCGGAGCAGGTCTTCCGGGTCGGTTCCGTCTACCTGATCTATTACTTTTTCAGGCAGCATGATATGAAGCCCACGATCAGCTTCGCCGTAGCCGGACTGGTGATCGGCGAGAGCGCCTCCATGATCGTATCCGTCGTCGCAATCCTTGCCCGGGCGCACCATGTCTTTCCCGCCCACGACAGACGTCTTCCCGGCGCTCCCGCACTGTCCTCCTACCGGCGTATCTGCGGCCGGTTATTACAGCTGGCAGTACCGCTTTCCGCCAACCGTCTGGTACTCAACCTGCTGCAGAGCATAGAGGCGATCTATATCCCCAATAAACTGATGGCCTACGGCTTAAACAACGCCGACGCTCTGGGTGTTTACGGCGTGCTGACCGGGATGAGCCTGCCTCTGATCCTGTTCCCCTCGGCCATCACCAATTCCATCTCCGTCCTGCTGCTGCCCATCGTCTCCGAAGCGGATGCCAGCGGCAACACGGGCGCGGTCAAACGCGCCATCGTAACCTCCATCCGCTACTGCCTCCTGCTGGGATTCGGCTGCACCGCCCTGTTCCTGCTGCTCGGACGCCCTGCGGGCCGGCTGCTGTTCCATTCCGAGCTGGCAGGCAGCTTTATCCTCACGCTCAGCTTTATCTGCCCCTTCATGTACATCGCCAGTACCCTGGGCAGTATCCTGAACGGCCTCGGCAAGACTGCCCAGACCTTTCTCTACAGCGTGGTCAGCCTCCTGCTCCGGCTGCTGTTCGTCTTTGTCGCGATTCCCCGCTACGGCATCAAGGGGTATCTTTGGGGTATGCTCGCCAGCCAGATGCTGCAGACCCTTTTGTGCACGGTGTCCGCCCTGCATATCTCCCACAGATCACAGATGCGATAAAGTCTTGCAGTTCCCAACTTAATATACTATAATATACATGTTTTTGCCATAAAAAAGTTTATTCGACCTGAAGGAGTATACTGATATGTCATTTCATTTTGTAGCCAAACTACCGACCCCGGCCGAGATCCGGGAACAATTTCCGGTTCCGGAGCGTCTCTCGCAGATCAAACGCAGACGGGACGCCGAGATCCGTGACGTCATCACCGGAAAAAGCAATAAATTCCTGGTCATCATCGGCCCCTGTTCTGCCGACAACGAGGACGCCGTCTGCGATTATGTCAGCCGGCTCGCCCGCATCAACGAAAAGGTGCAGGACAAGCTGATCCTGATCCCCAGGATCTACACCAACAAGCCCCGCACCACCGGCGAGGGATACAAAGGGATCGTCAGCCAGCCGGATCCGGAGAAAAAACCCGACTTTATGAGCGGCCTGATCGCCATGCGTAAGATGCACATTCACGCCATCGAGGTATCCGAAATGACCGCCGCCGATGAGATGCTCTACCCCGACAACTGGGGCTATGTGGAAGATATCCTCTCTTATGTAGCCATCGGCGCCCGTTCCGTGGAGGACCAGCAGCACCGCATGACCGTCAGTGGCTTTGACGTGCCCGCCGGCATGAAGAACCCTACCAGCGGCACCCTCTCCGTCATGTTAAACTCCATCTATGCGGCGCAGCACTCCCACTCTTTTATCTACAGAGGCTACGAAGTCAACACCGGCGGCAATCCGCTGGCTCACGCGGTACTGCGCGGCTCCGTGAACAAACACGGTCGCAGCCTGCCCAACTATCATTATGAGGATCTGGACATGCTCTGTTCGCTGTATAAAGAGTACGATCTGGTGAATCCGGCCTGCATCATCGACGCCAACCACAACAACTCCAACAAGCAGTTCGAGCAGCAGATCAGGATCGTCAAGGAAGTACTGCACAGCCGGAAGCTGAACCGCGACATTCATACGATGGTAAAAGGTGTTATGATCGAGAGTTACATCGAGGAAGGCTGCCAGAAGATCGGGGAAGGCATCTATGGAAAATCCATTACCGATCCCTGTCTGGGCTGGGAGGCATCCGAAAGACTGCTCTACGATATCGCAGACTATGAATAAGCTGCCCTGCTGTCTGTATTTCAGGCAAATGCGGCACTTGTTCCATTCTTTCAAAAACAGAAACAGAGCAGGCGGATTCGGCCTGCTCTGTTTCTGTCTTTACTTCTCTATCCTCTTGGGTGTGCCTTCGCATACACTTCTCTGATATGGCTGTGATTCATATTCGCATAAATCTGGGTCGTGGAAATATCCGAGTGCCCCAGCATCTCCTGTACACTCCTGAGATCGGCGCCGTTCTCCACCAGATGAGCCGCAAAAGAATGGCGCAGTGTGTGTGGTGTGATATCGGCCTTGATCCCGGCCTTCTTCGCATAATATTTGATCAGTTTCCAAAAGCCCTGCCTGCTCATGGGCTGCCCGGAACAGTTGGCAAAGAGGACATCCGAAGCCTTGTTCTCCAGCATGGCGTCCCTCGTGCCGTCCAGATATCTGGCCAGCGCGTTTCTGGCCGCCGCCCCGAAAGGAATGATCCGCTCCTTGGTGCGGTCCCTGCAGAGGATGAAACCCAGCTGCATATTGACGTCGGAAATACGCAGGGTGATCAGTTCCGTCACCCGGATGCCCGTAGCATACAGAAGTTCCAGCATCGCCTTGTCGCGTATCTCCTTGGGCGTGTCGCCCGTCGGCTGCTCCAGCAGCCTGATCACTTCCTCCGGCGACATGATCTCCGGAACCTTCTTCTCGATCTTCGGCGCCTTGAGCTGCTCCGACAGATCTTCCGCCACACACCCCACCTGCAGCATATAATGATAAAAAGCCTTCAGCGACGCAATATTTCTGGAAACAGTGGCCGCCGCAAATTTATTGTCTTCCAGATATTTAACATAATCCCCCAGATCCTGTGAAGAAACTGCCGACACTTCATGGATTCCGCGCTCCGCCATAAAATGACGCACTTTATCCAAATCTCTTTTATACGACATTTCGGTGTTTTTCGAAGTGCCTTTGACATTATGTAAATACGTTATAAATGTTGTTATCTCTTTTTCCATGTAGCCGGAAATCCTTCCCCCATATCGTCTTTATGTAAATCATATAAGACGTCTGCCTATCATTATAAGCAGATTCCAGAAGAAAAGCAAATGGAAATTTCCCAGATTTTACGGGCTTTTCAGCCATTTTGCAGACAAAACACAACATATCGTCAGCATAGAAATTTATGTCTACTATATGTTGGTAGCATAAACGAAAAAATATTTTTAAAAAATTTTTAAAACAAACTGCAGCATTTTAGGATTAACATAACTCTCCAGAATGCATCCGACGATGATCACAGCAATGATCCCCGCCATCTGCATTCCCTTTTTCAGGTAACTCTGTCTGCCGTAGCCGCCGTAGTATTCCCGCCCCATGCCGTGGGCATAGAGCATCCGGTTGACACCCACCGCCCACAGAAACAGCGCCGCATATCCCGGGATCAAAAGAATGCCCTGCGGAAAAATGCCAGCCGCCATCAGGAACAGTCCCCGTATCCCGTAGCGGATCACCGCCACCGAAAGCAGACAGCCCGCAGACAGCCCCATGTAACAGACATAACCGCACACCGCCGGCAGACCGATCATGGTGGTAGCCAGCAGTCCCAGCAGACATACCGTGAACATCCTGTGCTTTAGCACATAGCCGAACAGGCCGTTTCCGTCCGGTATGCTGTTCTTAAGCCGCAGGATCATGTCCGTACCCAGCAGACTGCCCTCCCCGATCCACGTATCATACCCCAGATTAACGATCAATATTCCCAGAAATAATCCGATGGTGAACAAATATACAATATAATAGCCGTTCTTTGCCGCTGTCTGCTGCTGCACTGCTCTCCCCACTCCCCACTTTACACGGGCAGGCTCCTGACCTGCCGTAAGTCGCATGTCCTGTCTTCCTATGTATATGTGGAGCGGTATGCCATGCAGAACAAAAAATTCTCTGAAAATATAGAATGTACTAATTGCACAATACTATATCTTGTTATAATCCTGCACAAAAAACATTTCCGGATACCATATTTTGATTTTCTTTTCTAATTTGGTTCTGCTATGGCGCTGTTTTTTCTACATCTCTTTCCTGACAAAGTCTTGCATCACATTTTTAATCATGCTATCCTAAGCGTATTCAACTACAATTCTGATTCTTCTTATTTTCTCAGGCAGCTGCTTTTTGGGCTGCTCTTCTGAAAGGAAAGACACTTCTATGACTCCTGCAAAAGATACTTCTTTAATTGCTTCAACACCTTCTACCACACATAAACAACGTGTCAACTGGCATGATGCAGCCGCCTGTGCTATTGAGATCGAACTGCGCGACCACGCCGCTTTCCTGCAGTTTATTCGTGAATTTATTCTTGGCAGAAACAATTACCGGATAGACATATTGATCATCAAAAAAATATCTGATCGGAACATTACAAAAAATTTCGCTCAATTCTTCAAAACATACAATCTTATTGAATGCAAAGGCATCCATTCTTCACTGACAGCCAGTGCATACTATAAGACCATCGGCTATGCCGGTCTGTTGATCAACCAACTTAACAGTACCTCGTCGAGTCAATGCAGCCCTCTGGATCTCAGTATAACTTTCCTGACCTTCCGCTATCCGAGAAAACTGTTGACCCATTTGATATCCGATCGCAAATTAACAGTTGAAAAAATATGCGCGGGGATATATCATATCAGTATAGAGACATTTGACATACAGATTATCGTTACACAACAGCTGCCACCGGAAGAAAACCTCTACCTGCGCTGCCTGACCAGTGACTTGAAAGATACCAGCCTGATCCATCGGCTCGTTGATGACTACACAAAACATCAAAACGAAGATATTTATATAAAGTATATGAACCAGTTAACAACTGCCAACATTAAAACGGAAGGAGAATTCACTATGGTATGTGAAGGACTTTTTAATCTGTTCGGTACAAGCTCCGCCGAGATCATTGCTCAGGCGAAACAGGAAGCAAGAAAAGAATCTGAGACGCAGATCAGAGAACTGTCTCTGTCAGTTGAACAGCTTTCTTCGCAAATCGATCATCTGAAAGAGCTTCTAAGGAAAAACAATATTTCTTTCGAGTAAAACAAAGTATGGACGGCAGTTTTATATTTCTCCTGCCGCCCACACCTGTATCTCTTTCCATGACCAAACTGTCCCTGTCAGCACAGACATCAAAGTACCATCACCAACGTCCCTGCCGTGATCAATGCCGCTCCGATCAGCGATTTGGCCGTGAAACTCTCATGCAGGAAAACAAACGCCAGCACAAGCGTGATCACGACGCTCAGCTTATCAATCGGCACCACTTTGGAGACTTCGCCAACCTGCAGCGCTCTGTAATAGCAGAGCCAGGAGGCCCCGGTAGCCAGGCCGGACAGGATCAGAAACAGCCAGCTTTTCTTATCAATAGAGGCAAGGCCGCTCTGTGTATTCGTCAAAAAGACCATCCCCCAGGCCATCGCCAGTACTACCACCGTGCGGATGGCCGTCGCCAGATTGGAATTTACCCCCTCGATCCCCACCTTGGCCAGAATAGATGTCAGCGCCGCAAAAACCGCAGACAGTATCGCAAATACAAACCACATGATATCCGATTCCCCTTTCACCCAAACGCACCTGTTATCTGTTTTGTACATGCTGTTAAACATGCTTTTATGCGTTTTTATACACACCTGCTTTTATGCATACTTGCTTTTATGCATACTTGTTTTTATACATACTTATTTTTGTACATACTTGTTATGATAAGCGAGCAGTGCCGAGATCGTCTTGCCGTCCTGAATCTTACAGTCATAGATCATCTGGATCAGTTCCTCTATGTCATGGCTCTCCACATTCAGAAATTCGTCGTCGTCCAGATGCTGATGCCCTTTCTTCAGATCAGTGGCCACGTAGACATCGATCTTCTCATTGCAGAAGGCTACCGTCGTATACAGAGAGATCAGCAGCTCCATCTTCCCTGCAGTATAACCGGTCTCCTCCTCCAGTTCTCTGGCCGCGGCAATATCTGTCGGTTCATCCGCACCGTTTAAACCGCCTGCCGGAATCTCCAGCGTCTCTCTTTCCAGCGCATTTCTGTACTGCCTTACCATAAGCAGTCTGCCGTCATCCTTCACGGCCACCACAGCCGCCGCTCCCTTATGGTTGATAAAATCCCATTTCGCGGTCGTGCCGTTGGGGATCTTCATGGTATCCTGATAGTAATCAATGATAACACCTTTGTGTATCAGTTCCCTGTTGATGCGCTCATAATTATCCATATCCTCTTACCCTCCGCCAATCTGTTGATTTATAATTCTCCCATACCCCGTACAGGAAAGACTTACCTCTATGCTGTATTGTAACACAGCTCCGACAGAAAAATCATCAAGAAAAAACAAAAAAAGCAGAGCAAACGGTTGTGTTCGTCCTGCTTTTTTCATTATACATTTTCAGCCTGCAAGGTGAAAGCGGGTTCCATCTGCAGACAAAGTTCCTTGAAATGTGCCTGTGCTCTATGCTGCCAACAGTTTCTCCACGCTGACCAGCTTCACGCAGAGTACAAACAGCTCAGCCGCTGCCTCCAGCTCCTGTGCATTGGGGAAGGTGGGAGCGATACGGATATTGCTGTCCTTCGGGTCTTTGCCGTAGGGGAAGGTCGCACCGGCGCCTGTCATGACAACGCCCGCCTCCCTGCATTTTGCTACGATTGCCTTCGCGCAGCCTTCCATCGCCTCGAAGGAAATGAAGTAACCGCCGAGCGGCTTCGTCCACTCACCGATGCCAAGCCCGCCAAGCTCCTTGTCTAATATGCCGAGCACAGCCTCAAACTTCGGGCGCAGGATCGCAGCGTGCTTCTGCATATGCGCCTTTAATCCTTCTGCATTCTTAAAATATCTCACATGACGCAGCTGGTTGATCTTGTCATAGCCGATGGTCATGATCGACATGAATTTCTTCGTCTCCTCCACATTCGCCTTAGAAGATGCAAAAGCCGCAATACCGGCTCCGGAGAATGTCACCTTGGATAAGGAACTGAACTCATAGACCATATCCGGATTGCCGGCCTTTTCACATTCACTCAAAATCTCCAGAAGCTCATCCTTATTGTCATCATATAAGTCGTGGATCGAATAGGCATTATCCCAGTAAATACGGAAATCTTTCGCCGCCGGTTTCAGAGCCGCAAACCTTCTCACCGTTTCATCTGAATAGGTATATCCCTGCGGATTGGAATATTTCGGCACACACCAGATTCCCTTCACTGCCGGGTCCTCAGATACATACTTCTCTACCAGATCCATATCCGGTCCCGCAGGCGTCATCGGAATCGTGATCATCTCAATGCCGAAAAGCTCCGTGATCGCAAAATGTCTGTCATAGCCCGGCGCCGGACAGAGGAATTTCACATGATCCAGTTTACACCAGGGCGTACTTCCCATCACGCCATGTGTGACACAGCGCGAGATCGTATCATACATGATGGAAAGGCTGGAGTTACCGTATACGATCACGTTCTCTGCCGGTATACCGCCCATCATATCACTCATCAAATGTCTCGCCTCGGAGATACCGGTCATCAGACCGTAGTTTCTCGTATCAGCGCCTTCTTCATTTCTCATATCCGTCTTGGAATCAAGAACGTCCATGATATCCATTGTCATATCCAGCTGCTCCAGACCCGGCTTTCCTCTGGACATGTCCAGTTTCAGTCCTTTTCCCTTTGCATCTGCAAACTGCTGATCCAGTTCCTTTTTTAAAGACAGAAGTTCTTCTCTGTTCATCTCTCTGTATGCCTTCATCGTTACTCCATTCCTTTCTCTCAGCCTGTGAATTTGTAGCCGCTGGATATAGATTGTATCCAATTCCTTTCTGGATAATTGTATACAATCATACACCGCTAAATATTCTACTATAAATTTTTCCATTTCACAAGTATGTAGATGAGACAATTTTTTCTGCGAATTCTTTCTTTTTCTGTTCATAGTGTACAGAAGCACTACCCGTAAATCACGCAGCATGGCTTCTGCAGGCGCAAAAAAACCCTGTAGATTTCTCTACAGGGTTTTTATCACTATTTAGCATAGTCAATGACACGGCTCTCGCGGATCACATTGATCTTGATCTGTCCGGGATACTCTAATTCAGATTCAATCTGTTTGGAAATATCCCTGGCGAGTAATACCATATCAGAATCGTTAATCTGTTCTGGAACTACCATAACACGAATCTCTCTACCTGCCTGAATAGCAAAAGATTTATCAACACCTTTGAAATTGTTTGTAATGTCTTCTAATTGTTTTAGTCTTGTTGTATATGTTTCTAATGTCTCTCTTCTCGCACCTGGTCTTGCCGCGGAAATGGTATCGGCAGCCTGTACAAGACACGCGATCAAAGTCTGTGCCTCCACATCACCGTGATGTGATTCTACCGCGTTGATCACCGTCGGAGATTCCTTATACTTCCGACACAGTTCCACACCCAGCTGGATATGGGAGCCTTCCATCTCGTGATCCACAGCCTTACCGATGTCATGCAGAAGGCCCGCACGTTTGGCCATCCTCACATCCAGTCCCATCTCTGCCGCCAGCAGACCGGACAGCTGTGCCACTTCGATTGAATGCTTCAACGCGTTCTGACCATAACTGGTCCTGAATTTCATCTTACCGAGTAATCTCACAAGTTCAGGATGAATGCCGTGCACGCCGACTTCCAGCGTCGCCGCCTCACCTTCCTCCTTGATCATTACTTCCACTTCTCTCTGCGCCTTCTCAACCATCTCCTCGATCCTGGCCGGATGGATACGTCCGTCCACGATCAATTTCTCAAGCGCAATTCTCGCCACTTCCCTGCGGATCGGATCAAAACCGGATAAGATAACTGCTTCCGGCGTATCGTCAATGATCAGGTCCACGCCTGTCATGGTCTCGAGAGTTCTGATATTACGTCCCTCTCTACCGATGATCCTGCCCTTCATCTCATCGTTCGGAAGCTGTACAACAGATATCGTCGTCTCGGATACGTGGTCGGCCGCACATTTCTGAATAGCCGTGACAACGTACTCCTTCGCTTTCTTATCTGCCTCTTCCTTCGCCCTGCTCTCCATCTCCTTGATCATGACAGCAGTTTCGTGCTTCACTTCATCTTCAACAATTTTCAACAAATAATCTTTTGCCTGTTCGGAGGTTAATCCAGAGATTCGTTCCAGTTCCTGTAATCTTTGTTCGTTCAGCTTGGAGATTTCTTCACGCTGTTTGGCCAGAGTCTCTTCTCTGTGTGCCAGACTCGCTTCCTTCTTCTCGATCGCATCAGCCTTCTTGTCGATGTTCTCTTCCTTCTGCTGTACACGACGCTCATATCTCTGCGCTTCCGCCCGACGTTCCTTGATCTCCTTGTCCAGTTCATTCTTGGTACGAATGGACTCTTCCTTGACTTCGAGCAGGGATTCGCGCTTCTTCGTCTCAGCTGTCTTGAGAGCTTCATCAATGATCTCCCTGGCTTTCTCGTCCGCGTTGCCGATCTTGGCTTCCACAACCTTCTTGCGATAATTAATGGCTGCCAGAGCGGATACGGGAACAGCGATCACCAGCGTGATGAGAACTGCTATCACAACATCCCACATTACAGGAGCACCTCCTTATTTAGTTTTCATTGTACATAATCTATTGTAGAATGTCTCATCTGCACAAAAATCGGATGGTATCAACATTCTATAATGAGCAAAATTACAACACTTAAATTCTATACTGTATTTGATGTTATGTCAAGCAGTCTTTTATAGTTAACGGCATTGGAAATTTCGTTTACTATAATACAACCGTTCTAAAAAATTGCCCGTGCGATCACGTCCGCATGAAATCCCCGGCGATAGAGGAATCCGTACATCCTCTGCTGTTCCTGTCTGGTGGCCGTTTCGGCGCAGTACTTTTTCTTCATCAGCAGTTCCCGGATCATGGCCGCCTCATCCTGCTCTACGCCAAGCCTCTCCAGTTCAGCAAAAGCCTCAGCGATCAGGGTGCTGTCTATCCCTTTCCGCAGCAGATCCTGCTCGATCCGGTTCCGGCTCCTGCTGTCTATATGATATTCTATGTAATCCCTCGCATAGCGCAGATCATCAAGATAGCCGTATGACTCCACATAGGCTATGGCCCCGTCGATACACTCCTGCGGATACTCTCCCTGTGCCAGCTTGTCCTCTAACTGCTTTCTGGTATAATCTTTCGACTGCAGCAGGTTCATACAGCGCAGCTTCGCTCTTCTGGGAAGCAGTTCCTCCGTGATCTCCCGGTAACTGTCAGGCGGCAGCTCCTGTCCTTCCTGCAGATGAAATTTACGCAGCTCGCCCTTGTACAGTACAAAGGCGAACTGTCCGTCTATATAAATCCGGCAGCGTGCTCCCGACGCCCCGGCTATCTGTGTTATGACCACGATTCATTCTCCATATCCTGTTCATGCGGCACACTGTCCCGGCAGCATACCGCATGTCATAAGCCCTTACCCGTTCAGTCCGGTCATTTGGCTGCCTTCGTCTTCTCCTTCTCTGCCTTCTTATCTTCCGCCAATGCAGACTGTGCCTCTGTTCCTTCTGCATTTCCCGTCTCCAGATTGAACAGCTCTCTCACTTTGCGCTCGATCTCCGTGCACACTTCCGGGTTATCGCGCAGATACTGCTTCGCATTCTCTCTGCCCTGCCCGATCTTATTGCCGTTATAAGCATACCATGCACCGCTCTTATTAACGATATTGTTCTCCGCCGCCAGATCCAGGATATCTCCCACCATGGAAATACCCTCCCCGAACATGATATCAAATTCCGCCTCCTTAAACGGCGGCGCGATCTTATTCTTAACCACCTTCACCCTCGTTCTGTTACCGATCACTTCTCCGCCCTGCTTCAGGGACTCGATCCTTCTGACATCCAAACGAACGGAAGAATAGAACTTCAGAGCGCGTCCGCCGGTGGTCGTCTCCGGGTTGCCGAACATCACCCCCACCTTCTCACGCAGCTGGTTGATAAAGATCACCGTACAGTTGGATTTGCTGATGACCGCCGTCAGCTTCCTCAGCGCCTGCGACATCAGACGCGCCTGCAGACCCACATGGCTGTCTCCCATGTCACCGTCAATCTCCGCCTTCGGCACAAGCGCTGCCACAGAGTCCACTATGATGATATCCACCGCGCCGGAACGCACCATGGTCTCCGTAATCTCCAGCGCCTGCTCTCCGCAGTCCGGTTGGGAAATATAAAGATTGTCGATATCCACTCCGATATTCTTCGCGTAAACCGGATCCAGGGCATGTTCCGCATCGATAAATCCCGCGATGCCGCCCCGCTTCTGTACTTCCGCAACCATATGTAAGGTAACCGTCGTCTTACCACTCGATTCCGGGCCGTAGATCTCCACGATCCTGCCCCGCGGAATCCCGCCCAGGCCCAATGCCAGATCCAGGCTCAGGGAACCCGTAGGAATCGTCTCCACATTCATCTGTACCGAAGGATCGCCCAGCTTCATTACGGCGCCCTTACCGAACTGCTTCTCTATCTGTACCAAAGCCGCGTCCAATGCTTTTAATTTGTCATCTCTTTCCATGTTCTGTTCTCCTTTTCCTTTAGAACATTTGTTCTTACATCTTATATGTAGATTAAAACAAATGTTCGATTTTGTCAATATAATTTTTGTTTCGTGACGAAACCCGAATCCTGTAACCGCCGGGTTTCGCAGGCAGTCTCCTTAAGATTCTCTCCGCCTGCCTCATATGATAGCAGTTTACCACTTTATAAGTCCCATAAATGACACTTCAACCCTCCTTCCCTAAAAAAATTTGAAATAATGGAAATCACGGCGAAATGCCTGACGTGCATAAGAGAGATCCATTTCTTCAGATGGATACAGTTTATCAAAAAAAGCAGGAATGCGCAACGCTTTTCCCGCTTGATTTTGATTTTGATCCTGCATCCGGTTACAGTTCACGGCCTAACCGGCCGCAAACTGTAACCGGATTTTTACGCATAATACCGGGCCTGCGCATCCCACATCCGGGCATAGCTGCCGCCGGCGGCGTAGAGTGTCTCATGGCTGCCCCGCTCCACGATCTGCCCTTTGTCAAAGACGATAATCTCGTCGCAGAAGCGGCAGCTGCTCATCCGGTGGGAGATATAGATGCTGGTCCTGCCCTCCACCATCTTGTGAAAACGCTCATAGACCTCCGCTTCCGCTTTCGGGTCCAGCGCCGCCGTGGGCTCATCGAGGATCACCACCGGCGCATCTTTGTAGAGCGCCCGCGCCAGTGCCAGCTTCTGGGCCTCCCCGCCGCTGACCGTCACCCCTTTTTCCAGCTCCTGATACAGATAGGTGTCAAGCCCCTGAGGCAGTTTTTCCACAAATTCCGCTGCATCCGCCTGCCGCAGCGCCTCCCGGATCCTGTCATCCTCCCGCGTGCCGCCCGCCGTGACATTCTGCCAGACCGGAAAGGCAAACAGCTTGAAATCCTGGAATACCACGCCGAACAGGCTGCGATATTCTTCTTCGTCATACTTGCGGATGTCCACGCCGTTCAGCGTAATGCGCCCGGCCGTAGGCTCATAGAGACGGCATAACAGGTTGATAAAAGTCGTCTTGCCCGCGCCGTTTTTACCCACCACCGCCAGTTTGCCCTTGATCCGCAGGCGGCAGTTCACATCTTTCAATACCAGTTCCTGACATCCGGGATACTGGAAGTCCACATGCTCAAACGCCAGCTCATATTCCCCGTCCGTCCGCTTCTCCACCGGGATCGAACCCTTCGCGTGCAGATTTTCCGTATCCAGAAATTCCAGAAACGGCCCCATATAGGTGCAGATCTCCCGCAGTCCGCCATGACAGGCGATGATCTTGAAACACCCGCTGCCAAACTGGTTCATGGCCCCCGCATACTGTGTAAAGGCGCCCACTGTCACCGCACCGGTCACCGCTTTTAACGCCACCAGCAGATAAGAACCTGCCGCAAAAAGACTGCTCACCACATTGTTGGCATTCTCCTGTCCCCGCTCCACGTCGCACATCTTCCCGAAAAAGGCGACCGAGCTTTTCAGATTTTCCATCGCATTTTTGAAGATCATCTCCTGCATGCCGTACAGACGAATGATCTTGCCTACTTTAGCATCCCCCAGCACCTGCATCTGTAGGTAAGAAATCTTATTCTCCACACCGGTATGAGATTCAAATATCTCCTGAATCCTGGCTCCGAACCGGCTGTACACCTTCCACGAGCCGACGGCCATCCCCGCAAGCGCCCCGCCAAACAATATCATCGAAGGCAGAGGCCTTGCCAGCGTTCCCCAAAAACCCGCTTCCTGTGACGGCCGGGCCATACACACATAAAGCACCATGGCCGCCGACAGCAAGATGTGCAGAAGCGCCCGCAGAATATCGCAGTAATAATACAACAGCATCCCCAGTCCGCCATGCATATTCGATCTGCGCTCCGAGAAAAGAATCTTCTCGGAGATCTCCGGCCTCTCCATCGTCTCATAATCCAGCGAAAAGGCTTTTTCCCGCATCCACACGTAGAAGAGCTGCCAGATCCTTGTCTCCATCCCCCGGAATTTTCTCTTAAGCAGCACGGTTACCGTCCCCAGAAGCAGATTGACCAGAAGAAGATACAGCGCCCACTCTGCCGCCTGCCCATACGCTCCCGCAAGCAGCAGATCGATCAGGCCCGCCGTCAGATACAGACCGGCGTAGACCTGTACCACCGAAAGACACACCTCCAGCAGATGCAGCGGCATGATGGTCGAATCCACGCCGTGGATCATCCCAAGCAGTCTGTATCCGATCCTGTGTACGGATAAAATCTCACGCATAAATCTCTTCCTCCTCTCTCTTCTTCTGATAATATCTGGCCTGCAGGGTAAACAGCTTCGCATAGGAGCCGCCCTTTTCCATCAGCGCATCGTGGCTGCCCTCCTCCACAATACGCCCGTTTTCCAGAAAAAGGATCCTGTCGCAGAATCTTGTGGAACTTAACCGGTGGGAGATAAAGATGCCCGTCTTTTCCCAGATCATGGCGTCGTAACGTTCGTACATCTCGCTCTCGGCTATTGGGTCTAAAGCCGCCGTCGGCTCGTCCAGAATCACCACCGGCGCGTCCTTGTACAAGGCTCTGGCCAGCATCAGCTTCTGCATCTCACCGCCGGAAAGACTCACGCCCTCCTCGTCCAGATCCCGGTTCATGGCAGTCTGCACACCTTTCGGCAGGGAGGATACTTTCTCCCAGAGTCCCGCCTTCTCCAGACTGTCCCGCAGCCGCCCCGTATCCTCCTGCCCCGCTTCCACGCAGGAAACATTCTCCGCCAGAGGAAAAGAGAAGGCGAACACATCCTGGAACACCACCGCAAATTCCCGGAAGACGTCCCTCTGCGGCAGCGTCTTAAGATCCTGACCGTCCAGAAAAACAGTGCCCGCAGTAGGACGGTAAAGCCCGCACAGCAGCTTGATCAGCGTGGTCTTGCCCGCGCCGTTGGGGCCCACCAGCGCCAGCCGCTCCCCGGCCCGGATGGTCAGCGTCAGATCGTGGATGGTAGCTTCCTCCTTCCCCTCATAGCAAAAGCTCACGTGCTCCAGACGGATCTCATGTCCTCTGCCCGGCTGCCGCATAAGTGCCGTTCCCTCCTCAGTATCGCCAAACTCCAGAAAATCCCGGAAATCATCCATCATTTCCTTATTCCTGTAGATCTCCTGCGCCGCATCGAACAGCCCGCTCATCCACGCCTCGACGCCTGCCACGATCCCTACATATAACAGAAATACCGGAAGCGCCAGATGTCCCAGCGCCATCTCCCGGATCAGCCAGCCATAGACAAATACATTCCTCGCAAAAGCAAGCGCCATTCCCCCAATCTGGGCCGCCGCAAAGCCGTTACGCCCCCGATCCACCCGGTTCACGATCTGATCGATCCGCTCCTTAAATTCCCGCAGAAACCATCTGTCCATCCGATAGAGACGGATGTCCTTCCCGTTTCCCGGCGCGATGGATTCCTGCCGCAGATAGCCAAGGCCCTGATAGCCCTTGATATTCTCCTCCTCCAGCCGGTACTCCTTCTTTCCTGCCAGTGTATGCAGCCAGGCGGTGACTACCGCCTGCAGCAGAAGCAGCGCCAGCAGGAGCAGACTGTATCTTCCCACGATCGCCCCGTAGATCAACAGCCCGGCAAACTGGATGATCATATTGAGAAATCCCGCGGCAAAAGCCTCAAGCCCCTGTTCATTGCCGGAATATATGTTCCGCATCGCCGCCTGCCGTTTCTTCTGTCCCTGCGCGCTCTCCAGACTCTGGCCGTCCATATACAGTGTCTTCCTGTCCAGCTCGGAGAAAGAACAACGGAACAGAAAGAGCGCTTTCGTCCGCAGTTCCCTAAAATGGCTCTGCAAAAATCTGACCACCTGCAGCAATACGATATACCCCGCCACCAGCGCCAGTATCTCTCCCGGCCTCCTGCCGCTCACCAGACAGGCCGCCACCGCGCCGGCCAGCGCCGCCTCCAGAAACGGGAGCAGCACGCTTAACATCACATCCCCGGCACAGACCGCCAGCGCCCCGCCGCCGCTTTTCTCCTTCAGCTTGTGAAACGTATACCGATAATGATTCAGGAGGGGATATCTTTTCTTATCCTGTGTTATCTGCATATTCTTCGTTCTCCTTTCCGGATTGTGTGGGAAACCGCGTCCTTATGCCGGGCTTCCCGTCCTTATAAATCCGAAGTAGTTTTCTACATCATAAAACAAGAATCCCCATCAAAGGAGATTCCCGCACGAAATGTATTCTTTTTTACACGAAATGCACAGACCGTTCACGAAAGTGACAGCGGCATGGTCACTTCCGCCGCAAAGATCCCCGGCTCGTTGGCCAGGTTAAGATAACCGTCGTACTTATCCACCGCCGCCTTTACCCGCTTCATGCCCAGACCGTGGTTGCCCCGTTTTCTGCTGATATAACGGCTGGCCTCGAAATCCGGTTCCTCCTTCGCCGCATTCTGCACGGAAAAGTACAGCTGACTCTTGTTGACTGTCAGATAGAGACGAAGAAACCGTTTCTCCTTCTCCACCTGGGCGCAGGCTTCCAGCGCATTGTCAAGCAGATTTCCCAGAATGACACAAAGATCCACATCCTCCACGGAAAGCCTTTCCGGCGCCTTCGCGCTGCAGTTCACGGCAACCTCCTGCCGTCTGGCCAGCGTCAGCTTGCTGTTCAGAATGGCATCCACCATCAGATTGCCGGATCTGACAAAGGTATCCACCCGGTCCAGTTCCCGCTCCAGCTGGTCCAGATAGGCACCCATCTCCTCCGTGTTCCCCAGCGCGAGCTGCGCTTTCATCACCTGCATATGGTTATGGTAGTCATGCCGCCATCCCCGCATATCCATGTAGACGCTCTTGATCTCGTCATACTGGTGTTCCATCAGCTCCGACCGGAACTGTTCCGTGCGGAAGTCGAACCCCTTTTTATAGGAAAAAAGTGTCCCCTCCACCGCCAGAAACAAAAGCGCCTCCAGCACAATGCCGCCCCACAGAAAGATACTGCGCGGCAGCGCCGTCGTCTCCACCTGGCCCGTACAGCCAAGCAGCCACAGAAAAGCCCCTATGATGCCGTAGGCCGCCACAAGCAGCACGCCATTCCACAGCCTGAGACTTTCCCGCTTCTTCCCCAGCAGAAGCAGAAACACAAGCATGATCCCCCCATGCAGCACAAAAATCTCCTCGGCTTCCGCTGCCAGGATTCCCACTGCAATACACAGGCCCGGCAGCAGAATCCACCACCCCTGCCGCACAAAGGCTTCCGCATCAAAAAACAAATCGTACAGCGTCAGGATTCCGGCGATCAGGACCCACGCCGCTGCCGCCCGGAATTTTATCCCGAACAACGGCACGAAAAAGGAACAGGCCAAAACTGCACCCGTCAGGCAAATACCCAGCGCGCGCTTCCCGATTCCCTTCTCCATGCTTCCCATCTGCTCTATATAATACCAATAACACCCCAGCCACAGCAGCTGGAAAATTTCCTGTTCCATCCGGAGTTCTGCCTCTCCCTTATTCGCTTATTCGTTTATTCCCTTGTTCGTTTATTCCCTTGTTCGTTTATTCCCTTATTCGTTTATTCTTTTACGTTCTCACTTTTTATAGTAGTTAAGATATGCCCTGTTGAGCGCCTCCCACCTGTTACGGGAGACCGGAAGCGTTTCCCCGCTGTCCATCAGCACATCTTTTCTGGTGATCCGGCTGACATAGGCCAGATTCACCACATAAGAGCGATGAATCCGGAAAAAACCGCCGTAACGCGCAAGCCGCTCTTCCAGCTCCCGGATCCCCGTCCGGCAGCGCACTGTCTCCGTCCTGACCGCAGTTACTTCTGTTTCCTGAACAGTCTGCCTCTTTGTCTGCGGCGGTTCTTCTTCCATGCTGTAAGCAGAACGGACACAATGCACCTGCGTGTCGTGGGCATCGCTTTCCAGATAACAGATCTGCGCCAGTCTGACCCGCGCCGTGCCCCCTGCCAGATCCAGCAGCAGAACCGGTTCTTCCTGCCCGCACCGCTCCTTCGCCCGGTCAAGACAGGCAAAGAGCTTCTCCCGCTCCACCGGCTTGATCAGATAGGACACGGCCTCCACATCATAGCCTTCCAGCACATAATCCGCAAGCCCCGTCGCAAAGATGATCTGAACGCGCTTCCCTTCCTGCCGCAGCCTGCGGGCCAGACTGATACCGTTCATCCCCGGCATGTCAATGTCCAGAAGCATAATATCCGCTTCTTCCCAGTCTTCCCTGTTAAACAGAAACTGCTCCGCGCTTTTGCACGGCGTGACAGCGATCCCGCATTTTCTCCCCGCCGCCCACTCTCTGACCAGGGTTTCCAGAAAAGAGAGCGAAGCCGCCTCGTCGTCACATATGATAACATGCAGCATTGGCCTGTCCGTCCTCCCTTCGCTGTCATCGTCCGGCTTACTTTTCCATTACGTATATCCGGCTTTTTTATCATAGCACACTCTGAAAAGAAAAACATCCTGTCAGCCTGCGAAAATCGGATCTTATGTTTCCTTCTATTTTGAAATAACCGTTTTGTTCCCTCTGCAATATCTAATCCGGTATACCAACACACACAGCAATCCATACAGGAAGATTGCCACACCCGACTCCAGGTATCCCATTGCAGTTTTTTCACCATAAACGTCCGACAGAAATGAGAAGCAAACTGTGACCGGATGCCAGTTAACTGCCCTTCCATTTACTACAAATACTCCGGATATGCCAAGGAGCATGGACAGTATACTTCCCCATATATATTTTCCGCCGCTCTTTCCAAACCACAAAATCACGGGCAGGATCCCTAACGTGATACAGATGTTATATGCAAACGCTTTCATACATTCTCCTGCCATTATAAGCACGGCCGGACGGTTTTTTAACATAATGCCTGCCGCCAGAAGAAGCGCTGTTTCAAACAGTGCGATTCTGACCGTCAGCAAAAACAGGACTGCCACTTTCGCTTTTACCGCATCCTGCCATCTGACCGGTATCACCAACAGATTTTTCAGCGTATCCTTTGCATATTCCTGATCTATCATGTATCCGCCAATCAAAGATACCGTAAACGGCAGAAACAGCATTGCATTGTTGTAAAAAAACATTTCTGCAAACCCTTCCCATTCAGGCGCCCCTGCCTTAATCTGCATTTGCTGCGCAAAAATAATGATAAACGAAAAGAGAATGCTGAGATATCCAACCAAAACCATTGTCTGCCTTTTCAATTTCTTTAATTCCGCTCTGATCAATCTCCTCATCATACATCGGCCTCCTGTCTTTTATAAAGCCACAGACTGATTCCGACGGAAACTGCCGCTGTTGCCCCCAGCAAAAAGAGTCCCCTGTCCATTGGATAATACAGGATGTCCAACCCCCGCTGCAGATTATCCGTATACTCCAAAATGGTAAAAGGATAGGTGATACGGTATGCTGCCAAAACAGGCAGATGCATATCAAGACAATGAAACATGGACAACTGCCATGTAAACAAAAAATCAACGAGTACATAACAGTTAATCGCTATCATTGAAATCAGATTCCTTTTTCGAAGCAAAATGATCAGAAGCAGCACAGGCATTGTTGCATAGATGCTGCACAGAGACGTTCCCAGATAAATCCCGAAAATGCGGACAACATCCGGCATATAATTCCGCAGGAAAATTCCTCCTGTGACCGTATAGACAGTATAGATTCCCGAAAGTACCATGACAATCACAAGGGCTGAGGTCAGTTTTGATAAAAAAATCTGCCATCCAAGTATGCCGATCACCAGAATATTTTTCAATGTGTGATTCCTCTCCTCCAGTTCAAACAGGTTTAAAAGCATGACCGAAAAAGTAAACGGAATCATAAGAAAACTTCCAAACATGACATTCGCACCGATCAAATTCCTGAAGGGATATTGGTTTTTTATGCAGAGCAGTGTGCCAAAACAAATCCCCTTCTTTTGGGGTTCTACAAAAATCTTCCCGCCCTATACAGCCTGTCAAAAAGAAATGGAATCTCTTTCTCCAAAATTCCCATGCCATTGTCACAAACTTTCACAACAACCGTAACACCAGACCGCACAATCTCTATCCAGATTTTAGAAGCCCTGCTGTGTTCCGTTGCATTCTTAAGCAGATTATTCACACAGCGCTCATAAAAAACCCGGTCCACGCTGATCTGTATTTCGTCCATGTCTGATGTGAAATCATAGGAGACTCCATTTCGTTCAAAATCTGCAACCCAATTTGCAAAAACAGCCCTTGTTTCCTCTACGATATCCAATGGTTCCATTTCTGCTTTCTCTTCTTTGGAATTGAGCTTGAACCACTGAAACAAATCGTCCAGATACTCTTTCAGGACATATGCTTTTTCCCTTGCCTGCCGGACAGATTCTGCGTTCATTTCCCCATGAACATATTGATAATAAACGGCATCCAGATGACCGATGATAGATGTAAGGGGCGTGCGGATATCATGCGACAAACCGGTCATGAGCTCTTCGTTCCTTCGTTCCAGCCGCTTTGTCTTTATGATGCGTTCCTTATTATCCATCATAATCTGATTGAGCTTATAGCAGGTATCTGATAAAAAGGAATGTTTCCTGATCAGGATTCTTCTATCTGTTTCCCCCTTTATGATGTCATCTAATACCTGGTTGATTTTTTTAATCTGCCTGCAGATCCCTGCCAGCAATAACATGAGACCCAGACAGATTATCATCAGCACTATCATTTCCATATGCATTTACTGCCCTCCTCCAAAGCGGTAGCCGACGCCCCTGACTGTCTGTATTATCCTCGGATTTTCCGGATCATCTTCTATTTTCTTTCTGATCTTACTGACCAATGCCATAATGTTATTATCGTCATAGACATAATCATTCTTCCATACAGCCTTATAAATCCGCTTTTTTGTATAAGCACGCTTCGGAGACGAGGCAAGAAAATACAACAGGTCAAATTCTTTTCCGGTCAACAGCACTTCTTTGTTTTCTTTCAATATTCCTTTTATCTGCGGAACAATCGTAATCTTATCGAAACAAATCTCTTCCTTCGGTAAAATTCCATTCTTTAACACCGTATTCCTCCGAATCTGGGACGCAGCCCTCGCCAGCAGTTCCTCCATATTAAAGGGTTTCGTTACATAATCATCTGCACCGATTTCCAGGCCGCTTACCTTATCTGACGGAGAATTTTTTGCAGTCAGCATAATCACAGGAACCGCATACAGTTTCCGTATTTCCCCCAGGACTTCAAAACCATTTTCACCATGCAGCATCACATCCAGCAGCACAAGATCATATTTTGTCCGTGACAGCTTATCAAGCCCCTGTTGCCCATTCCACGCCGTATCCACTTTATATAACCCACACATACAGTTTTGCAGCAGCTCCAAAAGAGACCGGTCATCATCTATAATCAGAATTCTGTTCATGATCCACATTTCTCCGTTCTTTCAAGTCTCATACTGTACACAGTCCATACAGCCACATTGAAATTATATGTGGAAATTCGGACTATAACAAGTATCTAAAATATTTTCTGCTTGACACGCGCAGACTATCGTGATAGTCTGTAATTAATCAGCAGACTATTGTAATAGTCTACAGGCTGGAATCGACAGAATAGAGAATGAAGATGGCCAAGCGGCAAATTAAGCTGGAATGGAGGATTGATTACTATGAAACTATTCGACTCAGAATTGAAAGTCATGGAAGTGCTCTGGGAACAGGGCACGAAATCAGCCCGCGATATCGTGGACGTACTATCACAGCGCATCGGCTGGAACAAGAACACCACCTACACGGTGATTAAGAAGTGTATCGAAAAGGAAGCTGTCAGTCGCGAAGATCCGGGCTTTCTCTGCACACCTCTGGTCACCAGAGACGAAGTGGCGCGCAGTGAGACCGAGCAACTGATCGACAAGATGTTCGACGGTTCCAGCGAATTGTTTTTTTCATCATTTCTGAAAAATCAGGGAATCTCGGAAGAAGATGCCGAGAGGCTTTCCCGTATGATCAAGGAGGCGAAATAACATGTTACATTTCAGATTTTCCATGCCCTTACATTTTATGATGCTTTACGGAAGTGTGCTGCTGCTCATGGTGCTGGCGCTGCGCCTTCTTCTGAAAAAAAGACTGCCGGGCTATGTTTTCCCCCTTCTGTGGGGACTGGTGATCGTCCGCTTTCTCGTCCCCTTCTCCTTAAGCAGCCCGCTCAGCGTGAAGGCTCCCGGCCTGCTTTCAGCGCCTGCCGTCACAAGCGTCACTGTTTCCGCAGAAGCCGTCGCCTACAATGAACCTTCTACGGAATATCTGTCTGAGGATACGGAGATTGCTTCCGTCACAGAAGACGTGGGCACAAATGATGCCATCGTCACCAGTATGCCGGGTGCATCCGCCACGGCCGATTCCCGTCTGACTGCAGATACCGACTTTATCATCTCCCAGTCAACGGAAAACGCAACAGATCACTCCACTGTCCTGTCAGCGGACCCCCTGCCTTTCTTCTACAGGCATGATTCGCTGCGCCCCCTGCTGCCGGTCTTCTATCTGTCCGGCGTCATCGTTACGGCGCTCCTCCTGCTGCTGCAAAGACAACGCTATGTCCGGAGGCTGAGAGACAGCCTGCTGGTGGAGCACAACGAAACCGTCAATACACTCCTGCGCGAGATGCAGATGGCACATATCCTGGTCTTTACCAATGACGAGATCGCCTCCCCTCTCGTGTGCGGCCTTCTCTCACCCCGTATTTATCTGCCGGCACGGATGGACTTTGGGAATACGGAGATGCTGCGCCACATCCTGGCTCATGAGACCATGCATATCAGGCGCCGGGATAACTGGGTTAAGACGGCCATGCTGGCCACGCTCTGCCTCAACTGGTTTAACCCGCTTGTCTGGCTGATGGCCCGATGCCTGGCATCCGATCTGGAAACCGCCTGCGACGAAGCCGTGCTGCGCACCTGCCGTGAAGAAGATGCAAGACAAAGCTATGCCTGCAGCCTCCTTGCCATGGCCGTGAGCGCCAGCCGTTCTCCCCTCCTGTACAGCGCCTTTTCCAAGACAGAGGTGGAAAAAAGGATCCAGCGCGTACTGCGCTACAAAAGGACGTCCCTCTTCATGCTGTGCACCGTCTCCCTGCTGCTTACCTGCAGTACCGTGGTGTGCGCTACCGGCGGGCAGGCGCCCTTTGACTCTTACCTGAGCAGTACCTGCTATTACGGGAGTCCCGATTCCCGCTGGGCCTTCAAGGTTTCTCTGACCCGCGACATCGCACCTGGCAGGAATCCCGGAAAACGGGCAGATGACACGATCCTGGCCGTCTTAAAGGCGGACGACACCGGCGATCCCGACCTGATGGCGGAACGGATTCGGGAAGCTCTGGCCACAGAATTTCATGTGGAAAAGAATGCCTTTGCCCCCAGCTATACCCTCTGCCTCGATTCGGAGACCGAAGCCGAAGAATACGCATCCTGGGGCCTGACCAGAAACGAAAACGGCTTTTTTCTCTATCAGGGCAGCCCGGTCCACAGTTTCAACGATGAGCTGAACAAAATCTGGCAGTCCAATATGAACGGCAGCCTGGATATCGTCGTCCACCGCGACCGGTACGGCTCCATCTCCACCGTCGTCGCGACGACCGAAGACGGCACCGTAGTCAGTCTCTTCTCCACCCCGGAGGAAGACGACGATTCCTCCTACGACCGGACAAAACACCAGTAGACAACCGGCAGCACCGCTGCCGCACCAATCCCGTACAGTACAAGCAGGATGGGCACCGCTCCCATTACCCGGCCGCCCAGCGTATACAGGTCAAAGTAACCCAGCGCAGTGCCCACCTGCAGCAGTCTGTCCGGCAATAACCCCAGAATCTTATTGACTGCCGCACTTTCCAGATTCCCCAGAAAAGACGGCAGGAAGATCAGCACAAAGGGCACCATCACCGCCGGCACGGCGGATCTTACCCTGGCAGATGCCAGCATACACAGGCCCGCCATAAACAGACATCCCACATAGCCGCCTGCTGCGATCAGCACATATTTCTGCCAGACCGTAAGGTGATAGAAACATTTCCAATCCCCCTGCTCCGTCTGCACCGGACAATTCCAGCCGTCCGCACCCAGATAGCCCAGCACCGCAGCGCTGTAGATGAGCATCACCATCCAGTAGACCGCCGTGACGATCCCGACTCCGGCCCACACCTTGGCCGCCACCGCCCTGTCTCTTCCGTGGCAGGAAGCGAAGAACACCGCATCCGCCCGCCAGACGAATTCATTGGAGAAAATGCCGGCCACCAGATAGCCCAGAAACAGCATGGTGATCATCACCACCGTCGGCGCAAATGTAAACAGCTGCGTCCACCCCTTCCGATAATCATAGTAAAAAGGCGTCTCAAGGCTCTCATACTGTCCGATCAGATATGCCTTTTCCGCTTCCGAATACTGATCACCGGCCTCATCCGCAAGCCACTCCTGCAAGAGTCTTGTCCTGTTCTCATAGAAGGCTCCCGCCGCCTCTTCCGTCAAAGAATCCGCCCGGTAATAATCATATGAGCGGAACGCCTCCGCATAGGAACAGTTCAACAGACGGCGTATTTCCGCTATCCCCTGTTTCCAGCCGTAGGCAATATTCCTCTCTTTGATCTGTTCCGATCTGCCCTCCGGCGTCTCATTGATGCGCCTGTTCTCCGCGATCACCTGGCGGATCGTCTCCTCCTCCAGATAACCGCTCCACGCTTTCTGCGCTGCCCGAAGGCTGGCCACTGCCACCGGTCCCCTTTCGGATTCACCCGCCTCATTTACATACTCCACACTGAGGGCAAAATAAAGCGTAATGCCCAGTACCATCGCCAGCAACAGAAATGCCAGCCTGCTCCTTGTCCCGGACAAAACCTTCCTGATCTCATAGTAGATCTGCTCTTTTCCGTTATGTCGATCTGTTATTTTCTTATGCCGCACTCTTTTGTGCGACATGTTTTTATGTGGAATTTTCTGATTCATCGCCATCCTCCATTCCTGCTGGTCCTGATCCTCGCCAACGCTGACCCTGGTCCGCTCCGCCGATCCTAATCCGCTCCACCGTCGGTCCTAATCCGCTCCACCACCGACCCTGGTCCTAATCCGCTCAATCGCTGGTCCTAATCTTCCCTACTATCATTCCTATTCCTCTCCGCCGCCGGCCCTTTCCCCAAAATAGTGCAAAAATACATCTTCCAGCACGGCTTCCTCCAAAACCGCATTGTCCGCCGGCCTTTCCGCGGACAGAATCCGCAGCTGTGCTTCCCCGTGCAGGGTCTTGATATTGGAAACTTTGTATCGTTTCGTGTAGGAAGCTGCCTCATTTCGCGGCACACTCACCCGCCATACCTGCTCCGGCATTCCGGCGGTCAGTTCTTCCGTCGTACCGGCAATACAGATTTTCCCGTCTTTCATCAACAGAATCTCATTGGCGATATACTCGATGTCCGACACGATATGCGTGGATAAAAGCACCAGTCTGTCCTGTGCCAGCTCACTGATCAGATTGCGGAAGCGGATTCTCTCGTTGGGATCAAGCCCCGCCGTCGGCTCATCCAGAATCAGGATTCTGGGATCATTCAGCATGGCCTGGGCAATTCCCACCCGCCGCTTCATGCCGCCGGACAGTTTCTTCATCTTCTTGTTCTCCGCCTTCTCAAGCCCCACCTGCTGCAGCAAGAGCGCGGTCCGCTGTCTGGCTGCAGCAGGCCGCAGTCCCTTGATGGAACTGATATAGCGCAGATAATCCCTGACCGTAAAATCCGGATAAAAACCAAAATCCTGCGGCAGATACCCCAATACTCTGCGATATGCGCCACCCAGTTCAAAGATATCTTTCCCGTCCCACAAGATCCTTCCTCCCGTCGGCTTCAACAGGGTGCACAGCATCCGCATCAGCGTGGTTTTCCCCGCTCCGTTCACGCCCAGAAGTCCATAGACCCCCGTCGTCAAAGTACAGGATACCCCGTCAACTGCCGCCACATCCTGAAATCTCTTTGTCAGATTTTCTATTTCCAGTTTCATAATCCCCGCCTCCTTTTATCCTTCCATCTCCTTCTATCCTTCCGTCTCTTTCTATTCTTCTGTCTCCTTCTATCCTTCCGTCTCTTTCTATCCTTCCATCTCCTTCTATTCTTCCGTCTCTTTTTATCCTTCTGTCTCCTTCTATCCTTCTGTCTCCTTCTATTTTTTCGTCTCTTCCAGGACTGCCCTGCAATTCCTCTGCCCCCTGTAAATACAGTAGAGCAGGTAACAGAATGCCGTCACCAATACGCCATACCAGACAGGCACGGACACCTTTTCATAGAGATTCCCCAGCAGTACCACCTGCAGCCAGATTCCGGACCAGAGCAGGCACAAAAACACGGCGAATGCTTCCGGACAGGCCCGCCTGCTGTACAGCGTACGGAAACAGATGCAACAGGTCACTGTCAGCGGCAGGAAGAACTGAAGCATGATCTCTTCCGGCACAAGCTGCCCGCCTCCCACGTTCACCAGGAAAAAAGCTGTCAGCATCAGCACATCAACCATTGCAAATGCGAACAATCTGGCCGCATAGATCTGCCGCAGCGAGTAAAAGGCTGCTCCCTCTACTTCCATTGCGTTCCTTTCCCGGTTCTTCCACAGCTCCGGCAGCAGGAGAACGCCAAACAGCGGCGCCGCCACTCCCATGATCCGCTGCTCATAAGAATTTCCTTCCATATATCTGATGAGCATACACAGAACCACCAGGACCATTCCCTGCAGCACCCACCACCGCCTGCGGATATAGCCGGCCTGCTGGTAGAGAAATTCCGCTCCCGTCAGGATATCGTCGCCCTCTCCCTCATAGAATGCCGCTTTTGCACTGCGGACTACCTCCTGCAAATGCTCTTTCCTGTGCGGCGGTGACAGGGCATTCTCCTGCAGCCGCAGTCTTTCTTTAAATTGTCTGTCTGCTCTATTCACACATGCACCCCCATATCGCCCTCTTGACAGATCATGATCGTCCTGTCTGTCAGGTTCCTGCAGACACAGCAAGCCGCCGGACGCAGTCTCATTGAAAAGCGCTTTCTATAGTAAACCTCCATCATGCACAACCTGGCGCTTAGCGGGCCGCATGGCCATCCATACTGTGAAAGTCGAAGACTTTCATAGTTAACGACATTAGAAATTTTGTTTACTATATCTATAATAACGCTGGCAAATCCCAAAAAGATAGCCGCATAAAAAAGAACAGCAAAAAACCTCTGCTGCCCTGTTATCGCTTTTGCTCAGGCCTCAGAGGTTCTCTAAGATCAAATCTTTTTGATTATAGCTTACCCTCAGTGAACAAAAGTACACACGGTTTGTTCACTGAGGGTATGATAATGAAATATTACTCGCCCTTCCTCGCGATCACGCAATACCAGTCTGCCTCATCCACATCCTCACTCTGCACACACGCCGGAAAATTCATGATCTTAATATCTTCATAGCGCAGTTCCTTCAGCTTATGAAGCAGCAGTTCTCTTCTGACCGGAATGTAGTGCTCCTCGAATTTCTCCTTTTGGAAAATCCTGTTGTCTTTCTCAAAAGTATAGAGCAGGTGGAACGTCATCGAATCGTCTTCGTGATAATCCCACACCTGGATCAGATTGACCCTCGTATCCCCGTCAAAAAACGGGTTGTACAGGTAGAATCTGTTCCGCTCCCGCAGGATCTTATCCCAGTTGCGCACGTCAAAATACAGATACCCGCCCGGCTTTACCAGCCGGTCCATCTGCCCAAGCGTCGCCAGAACATCTTCATTGCTCACATAAGGCAGAGAATTTCCCGTGCTGGCGACACAGTCAAATCTCTCCGAAAACTGTTCGGAAACCGAACGGAAATCGCAGCGCTTCACTTCTATATCCACATTTTTCTTCTGTGCCTTTTGCCTACACCGCGCCAACATCGTCTCGCTCAGATCGGAACCGTACAGACGAACTCCCAGCTCCGCCAACGGCAGTGTCACATTACCGGAACCGATGCTCACATCCAGAAACGTTTTCACTGATTTGTCCTGCAATACAATCTCCCAATGTTTTTTGTATGTCTCGTATCTGCTTTCATCTTCCAGCAGATCATAAATATCCGCCCTATCGTATACACTTGCCATAATAATTCTCCTCCCGTTTTTGATCAATGCTGTCTTTCTTCTTCGCTTCGCTTTGCTTTCTAACTGCGTGTCTGACACTCGTCACTTTCCTTCAATATAACACTTCAAAGCGGCTGTTGCAAGAAAACGCTATCCTCCGTCTCCCAAATACCCGGCCAGCAATTCCCGCGCCCGTCTGATCCTGTACTTGACAAGCGGCAGGCCGATTCCCAGCATCACCGCGATATCCTTCTGCTTCTGTTCCTGCAGAAAATAGAGCACCGCAACTTCGCGCACCTCCTCCGGCAGCCGTTTGAAAGCCATCTGCACATCCAACCGCTCTTCTGCATTGTCCGCACGCGTATCCGCCTGCTCCGGCATCGTCTCCGTCGCGATCTCCTTATGCTTCCTGTGATAGTCATGGCACGTGTTGGCGGCGATCACATACAGATAGTTCGCCGCCTTTCCATAATGCCTGTACTGCTTCAACGACCGGAAAAACCGCTCAAAAGTTTCCTGCGTCATATCCTCCGCATAACCATGATCCCCGATATGCACCTGACAGTAGGACAAAATCCGGGGATAATATTTTTCCACAAAAATCTCGGTCGCCTTTTCGTCTCCCATGCGCATTTTCTGCACAAGCAAAAAATCTCTGTCCATACCGGACATCCCCTCGCTTTGTCTGTACTGGTCTTTGCACTCTGTTTCTGCATTCTGTTCCTGCCTTCTACTTGTGCATCCCGCTTCTGCATTCCGTATCCCGAAATGCTCTGTCTATCAATATAACGCTGCCAGTCAACAAAAAGATAGTTTTCGCGCATGAAAAATATACTGCCCCCTCCGGCCGCACATGATCAGCTGTTTCACATGCTCAACTGTTTCTCATACTCAACTGCTTCTCATGCTCAACTGTTTCTCACGATCGTCGCGCCAAACGGCATCAGCGCAAGTTTCGCGATCTTAAAGCACTGCAGGCCAAAGGGAATACCGATGATCGTTATACAAAGCAGCAGGCCGTTTATCGTCGCTCCCACTGCCAGCGGAATCCCGCTGACGATCAGCCACACAATATTCGCCAGCAGCGATATGGTCCCGCCGCCATACTGTACTTCCTTCCCAAAAGGAAAGAACGCCACGGAAGCAAACTTAAAACACTGCCGCCCGATCGGAATCCCGATGATCGTTATACACCACAGCAGGCCGGCAAGCGTCCATGACAGCCCCTGCAGAAGCCCTCCGCACAAAAACCAGATCAAATTTCCCAGACAACCCATATAATCACATCCTTTCTCTGAAAAGAGTATAGCATACTTTCCCGCCTCATAATACCCTTTCCCCGTCATTTCATGATTCCATCTGGTCCCTTTGCTTTTTGCAGATGCAGGAGCCGGAGCAGAAATTTGTTATGTCGTTTACTATATCTTACAACAGATAGTTGTTCTCCTTGTCGGCTACCTGCAGCGCGGCAAGCAGATACGTCGCATAACCTTCCACAACCAGCGGCTCCTGCCTGCACAGGGCATCGGCCTCCTCAAAGCTTTCCGTTTTGAAAATCACCATTCCGGCAACACCGGGATATCCCTTGAAAGGCCCGCAGAGAACGATCTTGCCGGCCTCATCCAGCTTTTTCAAATTCTCTACATGTCTTGTGATGACAGCCTTTGTAACCTTGTTGTAGGTTTTCCCCTTTTTGATCGTCATAACGTATAACCATTTTTCCATATTGTTACCCTCGCTTCCCTTTTTGTTGATCAGAATGATCTTTTTCCATAAACAGATGATATCACTTCTAATATGACATATAGCTGTCTTATTTGTCCAACTGTTTCGAAAACCTTATCATTGCACATTGAAGCCCGCACCATTCCATGCTACTATAAGAAAATGAACGCCGCCAGACTATTGGCATACCACAGAATATCAAGGAGATCTTATGAAAAACAATCTTTCTTCCGGACGACAGATCATGCAGGCTGCCCGCTGTGCTTTTCCCCATACCATACCGATCTTTGCAGGATTCTGGTTCCTGGGAATCACCTACGGCATTTATATGAATGTATCCGGTTTCAGTTTTGTCTATCCCCTGCTCATGAGCCTGACAATCTTTGGCGGCTCACTGGAATTCGTGGCAGTTGAAATGCTGCTGTCTTCCTTTGCCCCGCTGCAGACGCTGGTCATGGCCCTGATGATACAGGCCCGGCATCTTTTTTACGGTATCGCCATGCTGGACAGGTTTAAGGGGACAGGCTGGAAAAAAATCTATCTCATTTTCGGCATGTGTGACGAGAGTTTTTCCATCAACTGTTCCGTACAGCCCCCGGAGGGTATAGATCCGGGCTGGTTTATGTTTTTCGTCACACTTTTCAACCAGATATATTGGGTCACGGGCGCTGCCCTCGGCGGCCTGCTGGGCTCACTGATCTCTTTTGACACGGAAGGACTGGAGTTTGTCATGACAGCGATGTTTGTAGTCATCTTCCTCGAACAATGGCTTAAGGAAAGAAAACATGATACGGCACTGATCGGTATCGTTGCTTCAACCGTCTGCCTGCTTCTCTTCGGCGCGGACACCTTCCTGCTGCCGACGATGGCCTGCATCCTGTTCCTGCTGACCGTGTTCCGTAAACCGATCGAAAAGGCAGGTGAAAGGGCATGACACTGACACAACAGATCATCACCATCGCACTCTGTGCACTCGGCACTATGGCCACCAGATTTCTGCCTTTCCTGCTCTTTTCCTCCAGGAAGCCGACGCCCGGATACATCCGGTATTTAGGCAATGCCCTCCCCGCTGCCATCTTCGGCATGTTGGTAATCTACTGCCTGAAAAATGTCAGCATCCTGTCCGGCAGTCACGGTATACCGGAGGCAGCCGCCATTCTTGTTGTCGTGGGACTCCACTTATGGAAGCGCCAGATGCTTCTGTCGATCGCAGGCGGTACGGTCTGCTATATGCTGCTTATGCAGTTTGTCTTTTGACGCTGCACAGCATCCGAATTTGTCAAAGAGTCCCCGCCCTTTCCCGGCAAAAAGTATTCTGATCTTTAACTTTCTGATTTCACTTGCTCTCTGCATCTTCTATGATAAAATGAAAGTATTGCCGTGAAAGATAAATCATTTTACAAAACAAAAGCCGGCGCAGGACACGACAGAAAGGCAGGGTTTAACATGAACAAAGAATTTTATTACGAAAACCGACAGAGATTTTATCGGCAGATGAAAGACAATTCACTGCTGGTACTTTTTTCCGGAACGGAAGTCCGCAAGACCAACGACGAATTTTACCCCTTCTATACCAACCGCAATTTCCTCTATCTCACCGGACTGGACAGCAGGGATCTGGCGCTGCTGGCGCAAAAAGACAGCGACGGCCATGTTAAGGAGAAGATCTTCCTGCTGCCTCCGGACCTCCTGCAGGAACGCTGGACCGGTGCACGCATCAGACCCGAACAGGCCGCAGAACTTTCCGGCATACAGGAGACCGGCTACGCAGGAGAATTTGAAGACGTTTTGCACCGTCTTGCCACGACCGGAAACTACCGTCGCCTGTATCTGGATCTCTACCGCGCCGCTCCCACAGACCGGGATGAGCCCGCACACCGCCTGTTAAAACGTGCCGCTGCCGATTACCCTTATCTGCGGATAGAAAATGCCAACACGATCCTCCGCCGGCTGCGCACCATCAAACAGCCCTGCGAGCTGGAAGCCATGCGGCAGGCGGAAAAGATCACCTGTGAAGGGATCACTTCCATGATGAAAGCCTCCCGGCCGGGCATGTACGAATATCAGTATAAGGCGGTCTTTGACTATGTACTGGGACAGTACGGCCCACAGGGCCCTGCTTTTCCGTCTATCATCTCCGCCGGAAAAAACAATTTCTGCATCCACTACTACGCTTACAAGGGTCAGGCCCTGGACGGAGATATGGTCCTAAACGATGTGGGTGCATGGCATGACTACCTGATGAATGATGTTTCCAGAGGCTGGCCCTGCAACGGACGGTTTAGCGAACGCCAAAAGCTCCTGTATGAATGTGCACTGAACACCTCGGACCATATGTTTGGGATAATCCGCCCCGGTATGCCCATGAAAGAAGTGGACGCCGAAGCGAGACGCTACAACGCCGAACTTCTGGTCGATGCCGGCGTCCTGGATGATCCTGCCAACATCGGTATCTATATGTGGCACGGCGGCGCACATCACGTGGGCTTTGATGTCCATGACGCAGTGGAAACTCCGGAAGTGATCGCCCCGAACATGGTCTTCTGTGTGGACATCGGTATTTATCACGAAGCGTGGGGAATCGGCTTCCGTCTGGAGGACAACTGTCTCGTGACAGAGACAGGTTGTGAAAATCTGTCCGCAGCCACACCCAGAACGATTGCGGAAATCGAAGATACCATGCGGCAAAGTTTTGTTCCCGGATTTCTAAAATAAGGTGCACAGCGAAGTGCTCACTTTTCAATCACGCAGAAAAATGCTCCAACATGGAGGTAACGATGAACCAGATACTCATGACGATCATGGCCGCCGGTGTGGTACTCGGCGGTACAGACCGACTTCTCGGAAATAAGTTCGGTTACGGAGACAAGTTTGAAGAAGGTTTCCGTCTCTTAGGCTCTACTGCCCTGTCGATGGCCGGCATGATCTGCCTCGCCCCGGTGCTGGCCGACGTACTGGGACGCATAGTCGTTCCCCTGTATCGGATGATCGGTGCAGATCCGGCCATGTTCGGCAGCATACTGGCCATTGATATGGGCGGCTACCAGCTGGCCACAGAACTGGCCGCCGACAGCCGTATCGGCAGCTACGCCGGCATCGTTGCAGCGGCAATCTTCGGCTGTACTCTGGTCTTCACCATCCCTGTCGGTATGGGCATGATCCGACAGGAAGACAGATCCTTTTTCGCCAGAGGGATCATGCTCGGACTGGCTGCCATGCCTGCAGGTCTGCTCACCGGCGGTCTGTTTGCCGGCCTCTCCGTTCCGGAATGCCTGCTGCAGAATCTGCCTGTATTTGCTGCTGCGCTTCTGCTCCTGCTCGGCCTGTGGAAGATACCGGAACAGATGGTCAAAGGCTTCTGCCTGCTGGCCAACGGCATACGCATCCTCGTCACGGTCGGCCTGGTACTGGCCGCGGTGGAATCTCTCTGCGGCTTTCATCTCCTGCCCGGAATGGCTCCGATCGAAGATGCCATGGGTGTTGTCTCCTCCATCGGTGTTGTCATGCTGGGAAGCCTGCCGGCTGCGGAACTGCTGCGCAGACTTTTGACGAAGCCCTTCACACGCCTTGGCGCCAGACTGGGACTTGGCCCGCAAAGCCTCACTGCCATGCTGATCGGCCTTGTCAGTGCGCTCCCCTCGCTCGCCGGATATCACGATCTGGATGAGAAGGGAAAAGTCGCTCTCAGCGCTTTTCTCGTAAGCGGCGCCAGCCTGCTGGCCGCCCATATGGGCTTTACCCTTGCAGCGGAGCCTGCCCTGCTCCCTGCACTTGTATGCGGAAAACTCAGCGGTGCTCTGGCGGCGGTTGTTTTGACTGTTTTTGTTATGAAATAGGATCTGCTGCCGCCATTCGTTCTCTTCGGACGTCTGAGCAACGCCCCGGGCGCCCCTGATAATTGAATAGACTTTGCCCCTGCGCCGTGGTATACTTATCTTGTAACAATCAATACAAGCCGCAATAGGAAAGCAGGCGATTGTATGCCATCAGATATTGAAGTAACAAAACAGGCTCTCGATGATTTTAAAAAGATTGTTTCTTAACCCCCGAAACCATCACGGTTCCGGGGGCTTTTACATTTTTAAACAATCCCCTGTGCCTTCATCGCCTCAGCTACTTTCAAAAAGCCTGCAATATTCGCACCGGCCACATAATCTCCTTCCATGCCGTACTTCTTGGAAGCCTCGTCCAGATTGTGGAAGATATTGACCATGATACCCTGCAGCCTGGAATCCACCTCTTCGAATGTCCAGGACAGTCTCTCTGAGTTCTGACTCATCTCCAGAGCGGATGTTGCTACGCCGCCTGCATTGGAAGCCTTACCCGGGCAGAACAGTACGCCGTTCTTCTGCAGATATTCGGTCGCTTCCAGCGTAGTAGGCATATTCGCGCCTTCTGCCACTGCGAAGCATCCGTTCGCCACAAGTGCCTTTGCATCTTCCAGATCCAGCTCGTTCTGTGTTGCGCAGGGAAGTGCAATGTCGCATTTCACCGTCCATACGCCGTGCTCTCCGGCTTTCTTCTCATGATATTCTGCGCTCGGTCTTGCCGCCGCGTATTCGGACAGGCGGGCACGCTTCACTTCTTTCACTTCTTTCAAAAGCGCTACGTCAATACCCTCTGCATCATAGATCCAGCCTGTGGAATCAGAGCAGGTAACCGGCCTGGCTCCCAGCTGCTGTGCTTTCTGGATCGCATAGATCGCTACATTGCCGGCGCCGGATACGGAGATCGTCTTGCCTGCGATATCCTTGCCGTTACATTTCAGCATCTCTTCTGTCAGGTAGAGCAGGCCGTATCCGGTCGCCTCGGTCCTTGCAAGAGAGCCGCCGTATGTAAGTCCTTTGCCTGTCAGCACGCCTTCATACTGGTTGCGAATCCTCTTATACTGTCCGTACATATAGCCGATCTCACGGCCGCCTACACCGATATCGCCTGCCGGTACGTCGGTATCTGCTCCGATGTGTCTGTAAAGCTCAGTCATAAAGCTCTGACAAAATGCCATAACCTCTCTGTCGGACTTACCTTTCGGATCAAAATCGGAGCCGCCTTTACCGCCGCCGATCGGCAGGCCTGTCAGGGAATTCTTGAAAATCTGCTCGAATCCCAGGAATTTGATAATACCAAGGTTAACAGAAGGATGGAATCTCAAGCCGCCCTTGTAGGGACCGATCGCACTGTTAAACTGCACACGGAAACCGTTGTTCACCTGCACCTGTCCCTTGTCGTCTACCCAGGGAACGCGGAACTGTACGATCCTCTCCGGAACCGTCAGACGCTCCAGCAGCGCTTCTTTTCTGTATGCTTCCTCATCTGCCTCGATCACAACGCGCAGAGATTCTAAAACTTCTTTAACTGCCTGGTGGAATTCCGGCTGTGCGGGATTCTTCGCTACTACCAGTTCATAAACCTCATCAACATATGACATCTTATATATCCTCCTTTATTCTTTGTCTCATTCCATTTACCATTATAGTATGTGACAAAAAAATCCACAACATAATTCATCACTTTAACGTGTAAAAATTCCCTGCTTTATAGCAGTATTTTTTATACATATTGTACAGTGATACTTGAATCCTTATATACTTGTATACAACATATGAATCTGCATATCACAAATACTCTTTCAGACGCTCTATATTCTTCTGCTCGAAATCCACCAGTTCCTGTGCCAGCTCGACCGCCGCATCCGTCGCCAGACGATTATGTTTCATCGCCTTCCACATGCTGGTAATGCCTCTGCTGCTTCCCTGGATCATCATCTCTGCCAGATGTTCCCTGCTGATGTTCAGGGCCGTATTTACATGAATGCTTCCTTTCAGCATCATATCCGTGATCTGGCTGCCATGATACACTTCCCCTTTGTTTTCCAGAATCTGATCCAGCGCCTTATTATGGATCTCCGAATAACGCAGCGACTGTTTGGACAGCTGCAGCGAAAAATCATCATCCTCGATCTTATCCAGGATCGTCTCGATCGCAGTCATCCCCATCTCCGTATTGCGCTGTATTTCCTGTAAGATTTTTGCATCATCATGTTTCATAGCAATCCCCCATTCCTGCTTCCTTCAAATATCACAAAACACCGTCTCACAAAAAAGAACAAAAAAAGAGTATGAGACATTTCCCATACTCTTAAGTATTGCCATTATTTTATACTTTAATCATTGCCCGCATATGCGGCTTTGTCTTTATTCTACATAATCCGATTTCACATAGGCTGTCCTGCCGTTATATTTGACCTTGGTCCAGCCGTCTGCCTGCTTCATAATGAGTTCCAGCTTCTCACCGACATAAGCCGTTCCCAGCTTCTCGCCGTTCTCGCTGGCCGAAGCACGGATGCGGACATTCTCCTTGACCGTCACCGTCCCAGAAGTCTGTGCCGAACTGCTGTTATCCGCCTGCTCTGTCGGTGCCTCCGGTTCTTCCTCCTGCGTCTCGCCGCCTGCTTCCGCACTTTCACCGGCATCGGCCTGCTGCGTCTCGGAAGGTTCCAGGAATTCGCTCTTGATATAAGCCTCGCCGCCTTCATAGCTGATCTTACTCCAGCCGTTGCCCTTCTTCTCCAGCAGGTCAAATTCATCTCCCACTGCGGCCTTGCCAAGCTTATCCGCAGTCTCACTGTCGGATTTCCTGATATTGACTACGTCGATCGCCTTCACCCTGGTCACAACCGTACCATCACCATCGCCGGCAGCTTCTTCCATCTGCGCCGCACCTATCAGGCCGTCTATCAGACCGCTTCCTGCGTCGCCGCCGTCAGCCAGATCGCTTCCCTCTGCACGAGCCAAAGCCTCTCCCACATTCTTGTCGATTTCGGCACTCATATCCACGATAAGCTCTACCAGCGTATCATCCTCTGCCAGCATATCATTGTAGGCCACGCTTGTTTTGTTATTCAGATCCACCACATCATCCTGCAGATTCAGTTCCCGGATATACTTGAGCTCGGCATCGTTCTCCTCGCCGTCCTCATTGATGTAGTACTCACCGTTCTCATTCTGACATACATAGTACACCCGCATGCCCGGAACCGGTTTCTCGTAATCCTTGAATTTCACCTCCACATAGACGTAGGCTACATAGGTGCCTTCCTTCGGTCCTGCCTTCGTATAGACTTCCAGTACCGGATAAGACTCGATATATTTACTCGTCTCCTCCGCCCTCAGGGCCTCCGTATCATCCAGACGATCTACCAGCCTGCTCATCGTGTCGGTGTCACCCTCCACCATCGCGTTATAATAAATACTGAACAGTTCATTGACCTCCGGTACTGCATCCTTCTGCAACGGTACCTCCGGTACTGCTATCAGATCACCGGCAAGTTCCACATTGCCGCCTTCTGCCGATCTGGCACTTTCTTCTTCGGCTGCCTTCCTCTTATTGGCACTGATCGAAACAATGATCGTACCAACCACACAGAGTGCCAATACTACAGGCATGATAATTTTGGAATATCGAAAGAGCCAGTTCCTGAAAATTTCCAGCTTAGCTTTGATAAAATCCTGTATATTGTTGTTGGACGTATTCATCTAAAAAACCTTTCTTAGCTTGTCAGTTTAATGCACCCGACAGGACTCGAACCTGCATCAAAGGCGTCGGAGGCCTACGTTTTATCCATTAGACTACGGGTGCCAGCTCGTAAATAAATATTACGATTTTGTTACATCTCGATTATCATACCACAAGCTGGCTCCTTTGTCCAGTATACAATTTAATTAAAAAAAATCAATTTTAAAAATTTTCCATAACAGGCGCTCATACGATCGCCTCGATCTCTGCCTTCTCTCTGTCATAGCGATACAGGTTGAAGGAAAGGACCTCCTCCGGATCCACCTGCGTCCGGTTCACCTCGCTCACCATCTGCCGGTAAAAATCATAGTTCTGCGCCTTATCGTCCGGCAAAAGCAGCACCTCATGCACGGAGCTCGGCAGAATCAGCAGATCCGTGTTCAGCTCCTCCGCCAGTTTTCTGACCTTGTCCGAATAGAGCATGGCGGATGCGCCGAAGATCCGCTCCCTGTTGGTCAACACATAGAGCGGCATACTGCTCTCGCTCTCCTCCATCCGGATCCCCATCGTGTCCTCCAAAAGCCTGCACATAGGCAGTACGAGGTCCGGCATATGCTGTTTCATATTACGGCATGCGGTGCGATACACCGCCTCGGCCGGCTGCCCCCACATATCCAGATGATTGTTATGGATCAGTATGGAAGCCCTGCCAAACGCCGCCTCTTCCATCGCATAATAGAAGATTACGGCCAGATCATGCCATCTGAAATAAGGCACGTCGTCAAGCAGCTTCCTGTTCTTCTCATAATTGACGACTTTATGGTAGATCCGCTCTTCCACCGCTGCATACTGCCGGAAAAAATCCATGTCCAGATTTATGTTATGGGCATGTTTATCATATACCGCCGTGATATCTTCCACGATCTCTTCCAGGCTCGCACCGCCCTGATACTGTCTGTAAGGTTCTTCGAGATAAATCGTCGGGGAAATACTGTCGGATTCCTCCATAATCACCACCCCTGTGAGGGAGATATCGTTATTCTTGAGGACCTTCGTCACCGTTATCGTGCAGTCCTCTCCCATTTTCTCTTGTAAAAGCTGCGTGATACTGTCTGTAAATGCTTTAAAATTCATTTTTCCTCTTTTCCCATTCTCTCCGGGGCTAAGAGTACTGCGCCAATTTTTGGTCAAAAAAAGACAACGGCCGCTTACGCTTCCATTGTCTTATAGGCTCTTACAAAAGATATTACAGTAAAAAATTATACTCTGGACAGATACTCACCGCTTCTGGTGTCGATCTTGATCACTTCGCCCTGCTCCACGAACAGCGGCACCATAACCTTAGCGCCGGTCTCCACGATCGCGGGCTTCGTAGCGCCTGTGGCTGTATCTCCCTTAAAGCCGGGTTCTGTATCGGTAATCTCCAGCTCCACGAACAGAGGCGGCTCAATCGCAAACACGCTGCCGTTGTAAGAACAGATCTTCACCATCTCGTTCTCTTTCACGAACTTGAGGGTATCGCCTACTGTCTCCGCGTTCAGCGCGATCTGATCATAAGTCTCCGTATCCATGAAGTTAAACAGATCACCGTCTGAATATAAATACTGCATGTCCTTCCTGTCAATCCGTGCCTGTGGGCATTTCTCAGTCGGTCTGAAAGTCTTCTCCACCACGCCGCCGTTGATGATGTTCTTAAGCTTGGTTCTTACGAACGCTGCTCCTTTACCGGGCTTTACATGCTGGAACTCAATTATCTGATAAACATTACCTTCAAACTCAATGGTAATCCCATTTCTGAAATCGCCTGCAGATATCATAAACACACTCCTCCTAAATTTTCACAAGTATAATTCCTACTTAGTGTATACTATTAAAGTTCTTTTTTCAACCTCTTTCCCAAAAAAAGACAAAACTTTTTTGTATCACAGCACGCCTTTTTCTACAAAGAAAGAATATGGTCGATGGCCAGCAGATAGCCCGCAAGGCCCTGTCCGTAGATCTGTCTGTCGCAGGCCGGCGCCGTCACCGACACTTTGCGGAACTCTTCCCGCTCCATGATATTGGAAATATGGATCTCCACCTTCGGCACCTGAATACTTGCCAGTGCGTCCCGGATCGCATAGCTGTAGTGGGTATAGGCCCCCGGATTGATCACGATACCCTCCGTACCGTCAAAATAAGCATCCTGGATACGGTCGATGATGGCTCCTTCATGATTGCTCTGAAACACCTCGATCGTACAGTTTTCCTTCTGTCCCTTCTCTGCGATCATCTGCAGCAGACAGTCATAATCCTGCGTCCCGTAGACGCTCTTTTCCCGGATTCCGAGGAAATTGATATTCGGTCCGTTGATCACCAATAATTTCATCTTCTTATTCCTGTTCCTTTCCCGGCCCTCGTGTCCGTGACCTGCGCTTCTATTTCATTTAAGATCTGGTCGAAGTTCTTTGCATCCACCTGAATGATCACATCGGCGGCCTCCCGGTACAGCGGGTCCCGCTCTTTGATCAGCGTGCGGATCTTCTCTTCCGGATCGCTGCCCTGCAGAAGCGGCCTGGTGGTATCCCCTTTCAGACGCCCGTAGATCGTCTCCGCCTCCGCCCGCAGATAGAAAACCTGCCCCAGCTCATGCAGAAGTTCCCGGTTTCCGGCCCGCAGCGGCAGCCCGCCGCCCACCGAGATGATCTGATTCTTCGCGCTTTTGATCAATCTGCGCAGGCACTCCGTCTCCTTATCCCGAAAATATGCCTCTCCCTGTGCCGCAAAGATCTCCGCTATGGTGCGATTCTCCTCCCGCTCGATCTCCTTGTCCGTATCCACCACCGCCTGCCGCAGCCGATAAGACAGCCGCAGTCCGACTGTCGTCTTGCCGCTGCCCATAAACCCGGTCAATATCACGTTTCCCATCCGTACTCCCTGCTCCTTTATCCGCCGTTTTTCTGCCTGCGCCTGCACAGACTATTGCTTTTTCTGCTTCTTCTACTGCTTTTCCTGCTGCCTTTTCTACTGCTTCTTCTTACTGCCTTTTCTACTGCTTCTTCTTACTGCCTTTTCTACTGCTTTTTCACGAAATGTTCTTTGAGCTTCCCGTAGACGATCTGTGCGGTTTCCTCCGGTACATGCACGTCGTTCCACAACTCGTAGGCGATGATCCCCTGATACAGAAGCATCTTAAGCCCGTTATACGCACGGCCGCCGCCTTCCCGCACAAGCCGCATGAACATCGTCTCCCAGGGATTGTAGATCAGGTCGAAGCCGGTATGGACTTTCTCGTAAAAAGCACTGTCCGCAATGACCACTTCCTGTTCCCGCGGCGAAAGCCCCACCGAGGTTCCCTGAATCGCAAGATACGTGCCCTCCGGAATTACGTCATAGTCCTGCAGCAGCAGCGGGAAGACCACCTCCCTGGCCGCCGTGCGGTTCACTTCCTCCGCCACCGTCTGCGCCCTCTCCAGTGTACGGTTGAGCAGATAGACCCGTTCAACGCCTTTCAGGGCGCACAGATGTGCCACCGCCCGCGCCGCGCCGCCTGCGCCCAGCACGATGACGCGCTCTCCTGCCAGCCGGATCCCTTCACTCATCATGGCCCGGTACAGCCCTTCCATATCTGTATTATACCCCTTATAACCGCCCGCCGTCCGAACCAGCGTGTTCACGGCGCCGATCGTTTGCGCCAGTGCATCGACCTCCTGCAGACAGCCGATCACCTCGCTCTTATAAGGCACCGTCACATTCAGGCCGGAAAGCTGCAGGGCGTCTGCCCCCTGCACCGCCTCCCGCAGCCTGCCTTGTTCCACCGGAAACGGCACATAGACCAGATCATGTCCCATCTGCGCCGCCAGTGTATTGTGGATCACCGGCGACAGTGTATGTTCCACAGGGCAGCCGATCAGGCCGCAGGTCCTTGTCTTTCCGCTTATCTCCATCTCTGTATCCTCCTTCATGACATCGGCTCCGCCGGGCATCCTGCAGCAAAGCTCCCGCAGCGCGCCTCCGCCTTCCGTATACTGTCGCAGTACCGTCCTCTGCATACTGTCGCAGTTCCCGGTACCGCCCCCTGTATGCTATCGCAGGTCGCAGTACCGTCCTCTGGAACGCCTGTAAAAAAACAGTACGATCCACTCCAGCCTGCGCTTCAATACGATCTGAATCTCTTCTCTTGGATGGATCGGCTTCACCAGCCAGCTCCTGATCCCTGCCTTCTTCGCACCCCACACATCCGTAAAAAGCTGATCTCCTACAAACATCGTCGTCTCCGGGACCGTCCCCATAAGCTCCATCGCCTTAAGATAACTTCTCACGGCCGGTTTCCCTGCCTTATGAATATAGCGCGAATGCACCTTCTCATGGAACGATTTCACCCGCGGTTCCTTGTTGTTGGACAAAAGCACGGTCTCAAAACCGATCTCCTTAAGCCTGCAAAACAGCGCGATGCTGCGCCCGTCAGCCGGTGCTCCGTGAGGCACCAGCGTATTGTCGATGTCGAAGATCACCCCGCGGTATCCCTTCCTGTACAGCTGTTCATAATCAATCTCATAGGCGGAATCCAGATAATGATCCGGATAAAACCGCTCCAACAATGTAAATCCCATAGCAACTCTCCATCCTGCGGCCAGACTGCCGCCTGTCTTATCATAACAAAACCCCTCACGTTCATGCAAGGGGTTATCTCTCATAAATTCTTCACGATCCTGTTATATCTGGCAGTAAATACAATGCGCAGTATACTGCACAGAAGCATCAGTGCAATATCCCACAGCAGAAAACCATAGGCCCTGCCCATAAATGCCTCATACCATGCCGCTCCTTCCCATAATTTATTCCCGAAAAAAAGGAACAGTACAAGAAGCAGCGCTATGATCATAAAAAACCAGCGCAGGCCGTTGGCGACTGTCATCGGCACACTTGCCTTCGCTACGATCTCTTTCTCCTGTTGTGTCATATCGATCAGTTCTCCAGTACTTTCTTAAGCTCATCCATAAAGGTATTGATGTCTTTAAACTCCCGGTAGACAGAGGCAAATCTCACATACGCCACCGCTTCCAGATTCTTCAACTTATTCATCACGATCTCGCCCACTACCTGGCTGGAGATCTCCTTCTCTTCCATATTGAAGATCTCAGTCTCCACCTCTTCCACCAGCCGGTTGATCTGATTGGCGCTGATGGGCCTCTTATGGCAGGCACGCAGCACGCCGGCCTCGATCTTCGATCTGTCATAGGTCTCCCTGTTGTCATCCTTCTTAATGATGATAAGCGGAATCGTCTCCACCTTCTCATAGGTCGTAAACCGCTTGTCACACTCATCACAGACACGCCGTCTGCGGATCGAATTATTCTCCTCCGCCGGTCTGCTGTCGATCACTCTCGTATTCTCATGGCCGCAAAAAGGGCATTTCATCAGGGATGTCCTCCTCTATATCTGTCAGGATCTCTACAATAACTATTGTCATTATAGGTGACTTTGATAATTATGTCAACTACTTTATGGAAACCGCTGCACAAATATCTACACACATATATCCACAATAATGATATCCGGTCCGATCTGCTTGATATCTTTATAGCAGATCACATAATTAGAGTCGCTCCCAAACAGTCCGCACCATTTATTCTCTCCCGGAATGATCAGCTTAAAGATCTGTCCGGTACACTCATCAAACTCAAAGTCGCTCACCCTGCCCAGCTTCTGACAGTTTTTCAGGTTGATCACTTCTTTTTTCTTTAATTCCGAAAATAACATAGGAACCTCTCCGGGCTTTTTATTATTAAATGCATATGCCCTTCGTAAGGTTCCTATTCCTTCTGACTCATTTCTTTCTATTCGACGGTGACATACTTGTAGTTTACATAGGCGACCGTGCCGTCTTCGAGAACGATCTCATACCACTCATTGTCTTCCGTAACGCCGTTGCAGACGTAAGTATCTCCGGCCTGCGCTACCTTCAAAACGTTGGTGCCGTTGGTACCTGGCTGGTCGCGAACATTCACGTTGGAGTTGATTGTAAGTCTGGATCCGCTGCCCGTCTGCTCCTGTCCCGCGTCCGCGTCTCCTTCCTCCCCGGGCGTCTCCTGACTGCCCTCACCTTCCTGACTCTCGCTTTCCCCGCCCGGATCTTCCTGACCCTCTTCCTGCTCTTCCGCAGCCCGGTCATAATCTTTGGGGACATACTGTCTGTACATATGAAATCCGAGAAACGCCACCACGATCAGCAGGACACAGCCGATCACCACTGTCATGATGGTGATCACATCGATCCCTTCCTCATCGTCGTCCCAGTCGTCGTCATCATCCCAGTCATCGTCTTCCCACACTTCTTCCCGATAGACGGGCTTCTTCTTCCGGGGCGGAGGCGCCGGCACCGCACTCTGCTTCTTCCTGCCTGCCGCACTGCCCGCTGCTCTTCTGCTGTCGTCCTCATCCCGCTCCGGTGCCCTCTTCGCCGGTACGCTTCTGGAAGATCCGCCGCCGGACGACGGCTTTCTCCCTGCGGACGCATCGGACGACGTGCGCTTCACCGGTGCTTTCGTCCCCGAAGCGCTCCGGCGCGGCGCATGACTTCCCTTGATCTCCGCCGCCGTCTCAGACAGAATGTTCCGCTCGATCGCCTCGATCGGAATATCCAGCGTCTCGTCTGAAACCGCCGGCGCTTTGCGCCTGCCGCCCACGGCTCTGCCGCACTCCGGGCAGAACTTAACGCCGTCCCGCAGCAGCGCGCCGCAGTCCGGACATCTCTTATCCTTTATCACTCTGGCGCCGCATTTCGGGCAGAACTGATCGTTCTCCATGATCCGCGCGCCGCATTTGGTACATATCATTTCCCTTTCACCTCATCCTGTTCCCGCCAGGGAACTGTCAAGAAATCCCTCAGCTGTCTTTAAACTCTCTCATAATAATGTACCAAAAAAAAACCGATTTGTAAAACATTCCGCAAATATTTTTCCTTAAAATTTCATGAATAATTCCTGTTGATTCGTACATCCTTGTTAGAAAAGAGATCTGGAAAGGACAGGTAGGAATATGATACAGGGTAAAGTAGAAATCTGCGGCGTCAATACCTCCAAACTGCCGCTTCTCAAAAATGCAGAAAAGGAAGAGTTGTTCAAGCGCATCGGAAACGGCGACGAAGCCGCGCGCAAGGAATATATCAACGGGAATCTCCGTCTCGTCTTAAGCGTCATCAAACGCTTTCACTCCAGCAACGAAAATGTGGACGATCTCTTTCAGATCGGCTGTATCGGTCTGATCAAGGCCATCGATAATTTCGACAGCACCCTCAATGTGAAGTTCTCGACCTATGCGGTGCCCATGATCGTAGGCGAGATCCGGCGCTATCTGCGGGACGCCAACAGCATCCGCGTCTCCCGCTCCTTAAAGGACACCGCCTACAAAGCCATCTATGCCAAAGAACATCTCACCCGCGTCAACTCAAAAGAGCCCACCGTCACGGAGATCGCAGCCGAGATCGGCGTCCCCAAGGAAGACATCGTCTACGCCCTGGACGCCATCCAGAGTCCCATGAGCCTTTATGAGCCGGTCTATACCGACGGCGGCGACACCCTCTATGTGATGGATCAGATCAGCGACAAGAAAAACCGCGAAGAGACCTGGGTAGAACACATCTCCTTAAGCGAGGCCATGAAAAAGCTCAGCGAACGTGAACACGAGATCATCACCCTGCGCTTTTTTGAGGGTAAAACACAGATGGAGGTGGCCAACAGGATCGGCATCTCCCAGGCCCAGGTTTCCCGTCTGGAAAAAAATGCATTGAAGACCATGCGGCTGTATCTGACCGCATGATCTTCAACCCTCTTTATCAGACGTCCTTGCTCATCTCCTTTTTCAGCCGCCGCATGATCTTCTTCTCCAGACGTGATATGTAGGACTGCGATATGCCAAGCAGCTCTGCCACTTCCTTCTGTGTCAGTTCCTTGCCGTCTGCACTGCCCAGGCCGAACCGCAGTCTTATGATCGTCTGTTCCCGCTCCGAGAGCCTGGAGATCGCCTTAATCAGGAGTTTGCGCTCCACTTCGTTCTCAATGTCCTTATAGATCACATCCTCATCCGTTCCCAGAATATCGGAAAGCAGCAGTTCATTGCCGTCCCAGTCCACGTTCAGCGGTTCATCGATGGACACTTCCATCTTATGCTTGCTGTTCCTGCGCAGGTACATGAGGATCTCGTTCTCGATACAGCGTGAGGCATAAGTCGCCAGCTTGATGTTTTTCCCCGGATTGAAGGTATTAATGGACTTGATCAGCCCTATGGTCCCTATGGAGATCAGATCCTCCACTCCCACACCCGTGTTATCGAATTTCTTTGCAATATACACAACCAGTCTCAGATTGTGTTCTATGAGAATCGCCTTGGCTTCGTCTTCATACTCAGTCCCAAGATCGCTTATGATTTCATTCTCCTTCTCACTCTCAAGCGGCGGCGGGAGCACCTCCGTACCGCCTATGTAATGTATGTCCCCCTGCTTTGTCATAAGGAATCTCGTATCCTTATGAACCATTCTGAATTGAATCTTTCCGGGAATTGCCACCTTTAAAACCATTTTTATTCCTCCTAGTTTTCTAATAAACGGGGGTTGAGCAGCATCTGACAGACACTCTCCTTCGATATTCCCGCATCGCAAACCGCAACTATGACATGTTCTTTCCTGACTTCGCCGCCCTGTCCGCCGATCATCATCTCCGGCAGCTCCCAGGCATGCAGAATCCCGCTCTCCGTTCCCACGCTCCGGTAAGGGATCGCATGGTATTTCTCCGGCTTAAAACAGGACTGAAGCTCCTGTGCCAGCTTCCTGCTGACCACACACACGGGCGCACCGCTGACAGGATCCGTCAGATGATTCCCCGTGTCGAGGAATGCCTGCATGTGCAGATTCCTCTGCAGCTTTGGCACATAGACGGATACTTCCCGGATACAGTTCTCCCTTTTTCGTCCAAATACCCTGATAAGCCTCAGAATGATACGGTATGCCAGATAACCTGACACGATCGTCAGCGCCATGCCGATTCTGCCGTTTAGAACCGTTCTTAAGCGGTTCAGAATCCATATCATGATGCTCCCCGAAAAAAATCCACAGCCAGCCATGACCAGGCTCCCATGGATCAGATTTCTCCCACCGTGTATTCTGTAGGTAATCCGGAGCATACACATACTGCCGGCAACAGCGCCCGCCAGGATTCCGGCCCACACGGGCCATACCGGAACCAGTACCGCCATACAGGCGATCGACGCCCCCGCCGCCGCTCCCAGCCAGATTCTCACATGCGTGGCAGTACATCCAAGAATCTTTCCGGCCAGAGACAGCAGGTACAGATTGCCCGTCATCTGCAGGATGAAAAAACTGTCAATATACAATTTGTAATACACATCTCACCTCCGTGCTTCTGCTTTATTATAAAAAACGGGACGTGAATATTCTGTCGTAACCGGGGAGCATTTCCACTATTTTTAAAGACAGATAGCAACAAAAAACCACAGGATATACTCCTGTGGTCCATGCTCTTTATAAATAAGGCCTGTTATTTATTATTCCTGCTCAAGAAATCCGGAATCTTCAAGGATTTCTCCTCAATGGAACTCTTGATATCCGCCGACTTGTTGATGCCTCCGATCGTGCGAAGCGGCGTAGTCCCGGCATGTCCCGGCACGGTACCGGTGCCCGCCGGACGAACCGGCTGCTTCAAGCCCGGGGAAGCAGCGAAATTACCCAGTCCTGATCCCGGTGCTGCGCCCACTGGCTGCTTGCTCTGCAGGGAAGTGGGTGTTATGTATCCGGATTTGAATCCGAGGCCGCTCATCTGTTTTGCTTTCTCTTCTATGCCTGTGGCAATGATCGTAATATTGCACATGTCTGTCATATTCGCATCGTACATCGCACCGAAGATGATATTTACCTCGTCCCCTGTCAGTTCCTGTACATAGCTTGCCGCATCGGATGCATCTGCCAGGGAGATATCTCCCGAAACGTTGATGATCACATGCGTAGCGCCGGAAATGGTGGTCTCCAGAAGCGGGCTCTCCACCGCCATCTTAACGGCATCGCTGGCCTTGTCGTCTCCCTTTCCGCTGCCGATACCGATATGTGCGATACCCTTGTCCTTCATGACAGTCTGGATATCGGCGAAATCGAGGTTGATGACAGACGGCACATTGATCAGGTCGGTAATACCCTGCACTGCCTGCTGCAGCACTTCGTCCGCTTTCTTGAGCGCATCGGGCATGGTCGTCCTTCTGTCAACGATCTCCAATAATTTATCATTCGGTATTACGATCAGTGTGTCCACATTGTCCTTGATCCGCTCGATACCGGCCAACGCATTGGTCATACGCGCCTTGGCTTCAAAACGGAAAGGCTTGGTCACGACGCCCACCGTCAGGATACCCATATCCTTGGCAAGCTTAGCAACCACAGGCGCAGCTCCCGTACCGGTGCCGCCGCCCATACCGCAGGTAACGAACACCATATCCGCACCTTTGAGCGCCGCCGCCACTTCGTCAGAACTCTCCTCTGCCGCCTTCTCACCGATCTCCGGCTTGGCGCCGGCACCAAGACCCTTGGTCAGCTTCTCGCCGATCTGTAACAGCGTAGGCGCCTTACACAGCTGCAGAGCCTGTTTATCCGTGTTGATCCCGACAAACTCCACCCCGTCAATCTCTTCATCAATCATTCTATTTACAGCATTATTTCCTGCGCCGCCAACCCCTACTACGATGATCTTAGCTGCAGAATCAGCATCATTCGACTTAATCTCAAGCAAGGTATTTCCTCCTTCTTTTCCATGCATAAACTCTCATAGATTATCATATAATTATTTTTCGAAATTCGCAACCCATTTTTTGCGTTTTTTCTTTTTTAGCCCGAATTAGCGCCTGACAATGATTTCCATTTGTTTTTCAGGCAAAAACAACTCTTTAGTCCTGCTCAAAAGTATAAGACTTCGTGTCCTCGCTGAACTCCCGCATATCCAGCACACCGCTTTTTCCCAGCAGATTGGGCAGGATGCCCTGCAGGATCATGATCTTTTCTTCAATATATATATCGTTTCCCAGCGCGACCCTCGCATCGCCGGATTTTTAACACTTGTAAATAGAATAATATGGCAGAAACCGCATAACTGCGGCTTTTTTTATGTCAAGTTTATAAAATTTTAATGTTGTATGGTGTTGTGTTTCACGTGAAACCATGGTATAATGGAGGGTATGAAACTTTGGTATGACAGAAAATCAAAAGACCCGACCTATTTCGTCCAGCTGGGAATCAGGAACGGCAAAAAGACAACTACAAAAAACATTGCAAGGATCGGCAGGCATTCAGAGCTTCTGAGGATAACCGACGACCCTCTCTCCTATGCAAGGGAGCAGGTCGCTAAATATAATGAGGAGGCTAAAAACAACAACCAGGTTTCTCTGGAGCTCAAAATCAACTTTGCCGAAAAACTTAAGGCCGACAACGCCACAGTCTCTTCCAGCAGGCAGCTTAACATTGGCTACTTCTTTCTCCAGCAGCTTTACCACGACCTGGAGATCAGCTCCTTTTTTGATGCTGCGACAGCCGACTCGAAGATTACATTTGACCCAAACCTGGTAAACAGGTTCCTTACCTGTGCCCGTATCCTCCATCCGGATTCCAAACTCGGTACATACCGGCACCTGGCAGACTTTTACGAACAGCCCCGGTTTGATTACATGCATATCATGCGGACCATGGATATCATGGAGGAACATTATGACGAATACATCACCCACCTGTTTGAAAAGAGCAGAAACATCGTAAAAAGGGACACTTCCGTCTGCTTCTATGACTGCAGCAACTATTATTTTGAAACAGAAACGGAAGATGACGATTATGTGGATGAAGTGACCGGGGAAACGGTCAGGGGCCTGCGCAAATATGGGCCCTCCAAAGAGCACCGCCCCAACCCCATCGTGGAGATGGGGCTGTTCATGGACAGGGACGGCATCCCACTTTCCATGTGCATCACTTCCGGTTCCGACAACGAACAGACTACCGCCATCCCGCTTGAGAAGAAGCTTACGCAGATGTTCAGGGGGAAAAAATTCATATACTGTGCGGATGCAGGGCTGGGATCCCTCAACATAAGGAATTTCAATTCCATGGGCGGGCGTGCCTTTATTGTTACCCAGTCCGTGAAAAAACTTTCCGGCACCTTAAAGGAAGCAGTATTTAATGATTACGGCTACAGGCTCCTTTCCTCTGATCTGCCTGTAACCATTCAGGACATGAAGGCTTTTGACAGGTTTGATAAAAGGAATAAAGAATTATATAACGACAGGGCTTACAAAATCCTGCCGGCTGACAAAGCTTTCGACCTGGGGATTTATGAGGAAAAAATACTGAAAAACGGCAGGGTAAGGATGGTAAAGTCAAAAGCCACCGTGAAGCAGAAAGTCATAATTACCTTTTCCAGAAAAATGATGGAATACCAGCGCCGTATCCGTAACCGCCAGGTAAAGCGGGCGGAAAAAATGCTTGCC
>Ga0137308_100303_pt1 | contig 88602 bp, 73 predicted proteins | sample Inofrocosms_June_FD_97181 | JGI IMG/M metagenome (GOLD analysis project Ga0137308, IMG submission 97181) | Mouse cecal microbial communities from Vienna, Austria - N-Acetylneuraminic and N-Acetylglucosamine D2O microcosms_June | ecosystem: Host-associated > Mammals > Digestive system > Large...
GGCGACGGACATGCAGGCAGCGGTTGGGTGCGCGCAACTGGAGAAGTTCCCATCATTTGCGCAGCGCAGGAGGCATAATTTCGCCTATCTGCGCCAGGCGTTAAAAAATGAGGGGGATAAAATAATACTGCCGCAGGCGTGCGCAAATTCTGACCCGTGCTGGTTTGGGTTTTTGCTCACATGCAAAGAAGGGGTCAGCCGCAACAAGGTCGTTTCCAGCATCGAAAGCGCGGGAATCCAGACACGTATGCTGTTTGCGGGAAACCTAACGAGGCATCCTTGTTTCAGCCAGATGAAGGCATCCGGCAAAGGATACCGGGTCGTTGGAGGGCTTTCCAATACAGACCAGGTGATGAACGATTCCTTCTGGGTAGGCGTGTACCCGGGATTGACGGATGAGATGCTGGAAGATATGGCGCGGGCAATTAAAAACGCACTGCGTCCATAAAATGTCAGGAGGGTAGGATGGACAGTAAGGAGCTGGCTTTAAGAATACGTAGGGATACCATTGAAATGGTACATGCAGCCCATGCATCGCATATTGGATCGGTATTGTCAGTGGCGGATATGCTTGCGGTTTTATATACGGATGTACTGAATGTGGATCCAGGGTTTCCACAGATGGAAGCAAGGGACAGGTTTGTGCTGAGCAAGGGGCATGCGGGCGCAGCGGTTTACGCGGTGCTTGCGGAATGCGGTTTTTTCCCGGTGGAAGAATTAAAAAAATATTATATGGATGGAAGCGTATATTCTGGGCATGTGTCAGGAAAAGGCGTCCCGGGAGTGGAGCTGTCAACCGGAAGCCTGGGGCATGGGGCATGTGTTGCATGTGGGATGGCGCTTGCAGCAAAAAGGATGCATAAGCGGCACCAGGTGTACACCATTGTGGGCGATGGGGAATGTGAGGAAGGCTCAATATGGGAAATGGCATTGTTTGCGCATAAATACTGCCTGGATAATTTTACAGTTATCGTGGACAACAACAAGATGCAGGCGATGGGAAGCTGCGAAGAGGTCATTGCGCTGGGGAGCCTGGGCGAAAAATGGGGATCGTTTGGCTGGAATGTCCTGGAAGTTTTGGACGGGCACGACCATGACCTGCTTCGGGCAGCGTTTGCAGGGCGCAGAAAAGGAGTGCCAAATGTGATTATTGCCCATACCGTGAAGGGAAAAGGGATTTCTTTTATGGAAGGAAGCCTTGCCTGGCATTATAAAGACCCGCAAGGAGAGGCATATGAGAACGCGGTAAAAGAACTGGGGGAGGCGGGAGTGTGAGAAACCATTTTGCAGCAGAACTGTTACGAATGGCGCAAGAAGATCCAAGTATTTACGTAATGACGGGAGATCTTGGGTATGGCGTGTGGGACAAATTTGCAGAAACATATCCAGACAGGTTTATTAATGCGGGAATCAGTGAGGAGCATATGACCGCGGCAGCGGCGGGGCTTGCGTTAGAAGGCAATACAGTCTATACCTATTCGATTGGCAACTTCCCGGGAATGAGGTGCTTGGAGTGGATACGCAATGATATTTGCTATCACCATGCGAATGTGAAAATTCTGGCAGTCGGCGGGGGTTTTGCTTATGGGCAGCTTGGCATGAGCCACCATGCGACGGAGGATATTGCCATTATGCGCGCATTGCCGGGGATGAGGGTATATGCGCCGGCAGACGCAAAGGATGCGGTAGCCACGGCAAGGCAGGTCAATGCGTGGAAGGGGCCATGCTATATTCGGCTGGGAAAGGGAAAAGAGCCAGACCTTTCCCCGGGGCGTGTCCGGCGCGGTATTGAAAAAATAATAGAATTGGAAAAAGGGGAGGATATTGCAGTCGTATCCTTCGGCCCGATTCTTGCAGAAGCAATCAAAGCTGCCAGCATTTTGAAAGAAAGCGGCATAAAAATAGGCTTGTACCAAGCTATCACGATGAAGCCGCTCGATGAAAGGACAATACTTGCAATCGCGCAGGCATACAAAAGGATTCTGGTTTTGGAAGAGCATAATAGGATTGGTGGCTTGGGAAGCGCTGTAGCAGAACAGGTTGCAGGGCTGCAAGGGGCAAAGGCTGTTGTAGAATATATGGGGCTGCGTGATGTATATCCATCCATTGTTGGGAGCCAGGAATACCTAAGGGATTTTTACGGCTTGTCAGCAAGGCATATTGTAGAAAAGGTTGAAAAACTAAGGAAGGAGGAGTTCAAAAGATGATTTCACAGAAAACAAAAATGTTTAAGGGGGGGGGTAGACGGTATCTAAAAAATGTCTTCCCTATCTCGGAAAGGAAGGCAGCATGAACCGAAGTATCATAGAACAGGATTTAAAAGAAGTGTACCAAAGAAAGATTCCCTGGGAAAAGCTGGAAGGCAAGACGGTGCTGGTAACGGGCGCATATGGAATGCTGGCATCTTATCTGGTTTATATGCTGATTTATTTGAATGAAAAAGCAGGGATGCACATTCAGATCCTGGCTGTTGTCAGGTCAGAGGAGAAGCTGAGGGAGAGGTTTTTGGAGTTTGCGCAGCGCAGTTATTTTAAAGTGTACAAAAGTGAGCTGGATGCGCCCATTTCTATTGCCGAGGACATCCACTATATCATACATGCAGCAAGCCTGGCATCACCGCAGTATTACAAAGTATGCCCGGTAGAAGTGTTAAAGCCAAATACGGTCGGGAACTATTACCTGCTGGAGCTTGCCGCTGAAAAAAAGGTCGAGGGCTATCTTTTTTTCAGCACAGGGGATGTTTATGGCGTAGTGGAAGGGAGAAGCTCCATAAAGGAAAATGATTACGGAAGCATGGATACGCTCGATATCCATAACTGCTACAGTGAGAGCAAGCGCATGGCGGAGACAATGTGCAGGGCATGGCAGCAGCAGAAAGAGGTTCCAGTTAAAATCGCGCGGATCTGCCATACTTATGCGCCTACGATGGATGTGGAGCATGATACGCGGGTTTTTGCTTCCTTTGTAAATGACATAATAAGGAAAAAAGACATCGTCATGAAAAGCAGCGGGCGCTCCAAACGGACATTTTGTTACATTGCAGATGCGCTGGCGGCATTTTTTCTTATCCTGTTTTGCGGGGAAAAAGGAGAAGCATACAATGTCTGCAATACGGAGGAGTTTTACAGTATCGCCGACCTTGCGCAGATACTGGTGGGCTTGTATCCTGACCGCCAGTTAAAAGTAGTGCGTAAGGACAGGGAGAAAGGCGATGTATATGTGGAAAACAGCGTGGCAAACAGTGTCCCATTTGACAACAGCAAATTAAAGCGGCTGGGATGGGAAACAAACTATGATGTGCGCACAGGGTTTCGGCAGGTAATCGAGGGAATCGGGCAAAAAGAAGAGGACGAAAGAGGGGATGCTTATGCGGGCAATCAGTATTTTGATACCGACATACAATGAAGCTGAGAATGTAAAAGCATTAAGCGCTGCAATTATCAGCGAGATGGAAAAACTCCCGGAATACGGTTATGAAATTATATTTATTGACAATGATTCCAAAGATGGGACAAGAGAGCAGATCAGGGAATTGTGCGCAGGCTGTAAAAAGATAAAAGCTATTTTCAATGCAAAAAACTTTGGCCAGAACAATTCGCCTTATTATGGGCTGACACAGACAACCGGGGACTGTGCCATACTAATGTGCGCGGATTTCCAGGACCCGGTAGAAATGATTCCCATATTGGTGCATGAATGGGAGAACGGCTATAAGATCGTAAGCGCCATCAAAACCACAAGCAGGGAAAACAAGGCGATGCGCCTGCTTCGCACCTGTTATTATAAGCTGATTAAAAAATTTTCGCAGGTGGAGCAGATCGAGCATTTTACCGGGTTTGGGTTATACGACAGGTCATTTATACAGGTGCTGCGGGAACTAAAAGACCCAACGCCTTTTTTAAGGGGCATTGTGGCGGAGCTGGGATTTCAAAGAAAGGAAATCCCCTATGAGCAGCAGCGCAGGCGGGCGGGCAGCACAAAGAATAATTTGTATACTTTGTATGATATCGCAATGCTGAGCTTTACGTCTTATACAAAAATCGGGCTGCGGCTTGCTACGTTTTTGGGATTTGCCATAGCCGTTGTCAGTATTGGCATAGCAGCGGCTTATTTTATCTTAAAAATCCGATACTGGGATACATTCCTGATGGGAACGGCACCGATACTGATCGGCATGTTCTTTCTGGGAGCAGTACAGTTAATTTTTCTGGGCCTGTTGGGAGAATATATACTGGGTATAAATGCAAGGATTATGAACAGGCCGCTTGTAATAGAAGAAGAGAGGATTAATTTTGCAGAAAAATGATTTTGAAGACCTGGACCGCTCTTATGAGCTGAATTTCCATTTAATACAGCTATGCCGCTCTTTTGCGCAGGAAAAAGAATTCTGGCAGTCTATGTATTATGAGATACAAAATTCCACGAGCTGGAAAATTACAAAACCACTTCGCCTGCTTGTCGGCTTCCTTAGGCGGATCAAATAAGGACATTACGATGAAAAACGAATGCTATCATATCGAAAAATTACAATATGACAAACAAATACTTTCTGTACAGGGCTGGATCTTCTCCGGCACGAAGGACAAACAAAACGCTGTCTGCCGGCTGAGCCTTTTGCTTGTCTCTTCCGACAGGCGTGCGGTCAGGTGCAGGCTTAGGCTTACACCTAGGCAGGACGTGGCGCAGGTATATGGGCTTTCTTATGACAGTGTGGGATTTTCTTTTCAGGAACAGCTAAAGATTCGTCGTGGGCGAATCCGTGTTTACTTGTCTTACAGCAGGAACTGGCAGAGTAAACAGGTCTTTCTTTTTGAAACAGAAGACAGTATGCAGGCAGAAAAGGCTGCAACAGAAGATGCAGCTATCGAGGTTGTGTTTCCAAGGCTGGGAGCGTATGAATGTATGGACAATTTTTGTCTGCTCAGAAAACAATATGCCCTGGTTCGCCCGGAAAATGCCAGGGGCGTGGATGTCATTCTGCCCGTATATAACGGATATTCGTATCTGGAACCGCTGTTTGCTACAGTGTTTCAGACGGAGCTTGCTGTGCGTCTGATTGTGGTTAATGATTGCAGCACGGATCACAGAGTGCACGATTTTTTTAAAGAGCTTTGCAGGAAAGATCACCGTGTGGTATATGTGGTAAATGAACAAAACGAGGGGTTTGTAAAAAGTGTAAACCGGGGCTTTCGGATGGCTGAGCGGGATGTGGCGCTGATTAATACGGATATTGAGCTGCCGGCATACTGGCTGGAGCGGCTGATGCTGCCGATATTTACGGATGCGAAAGTAGCAAGCGCGACGCCTTATACAAATTGCGGGACACTTTGCAGCTTTCCACAAATCGGTATGGACAATCCGGTGTTTGACAATCAGACGGTTCGTTTTGTGGATGATGTATTTCGCACGTTAAAGCCTGTATATACGACGCTTCCAACGGGCGTCGGCTTTTGCATGGGCATACGTAAAAAAGCACTGGATCAAATTGGTCTGTTTGATGAAGAGAGTTTCAAAAAGGGGTATGGGGAAGAGAACGACTGGTGCCAGCGTGCCATACAGGCGGGCTATCAGCATGTGCAGGTGGAAAACCTGTTTGTGTATCATAAGCATGGCGGGAGCTTTTTGCCTGAAGAAAAGAAAAAGCTGGCAGAGGAAAATATGCAGACGCTAAAGCGCAGATATCCGCATTATCTGGAGGATGCGGCGCGTTATCTGGAACGGGATGCCAATCGTATTTATCGTACATATGCGTTGTGGCGATGCCTGATACAGACGGACGCCCGCACAATTTTATATTTCAATCATGTGCTTGGTGGCGGAGCGGATGACTATCTGCGCAGGCAGAAGGAGGCACTGGAAAAGACCGATGCTATGGTGATGGAATTTTGCTATGACGCATATGAGGATTTGTACAGGCTTAAAATAAACTACCACGGATATGTGCTTAAGCTTTATGCGGAACATTTTGAAACGGTATATTATGGGCTTAAGCAGATGCATCTGGATGAAATTTTAATCAATGAGCTTGTGGTCTATCCAAATCTTTACGACGTTCTGGAGCGAATTGTGCAGTTAAAGCGGCACAGCGGCGCAAAGCTTGTGATGCTGCTGCACGATTATTTTTGCGTTTGTCCGACGATTACCCTGGTGTCTGGGAATGGAATATACTGTGGCATGGAATGCGGCGGCTGTGATTTGAGAAAGCATCCGCGTTTGTGCAGCCCGTTGTATGTGGATATCCATGCATGGAGAGAACATTGGGGAAAGTTTTTAAGACAATGTGACAGCATTCGGGCATTTTCAGACGATACGGCAGCCAGACTACAGACTGTTTATGACCGTCTGCCGGAAATTTGTGTCAAAGGACACCAGACAGAGCAAATGTACAAGGTAACGCGCAGGTATAAGCTTACGGATACGGTCAATCTTGCGGTTTTGGGAGTGCTGGGCAGGCACAAGGGTCTGCATATTGTAAAGGAGATGCTTGCGTTAATCGAAAAAGAAAGGCTTCCGGTCAGGATCGTCGTGGTTGGGATCAGTGAAGAAACAATGAGGAGTAAACATCTTGTAACTACCGGAAGATACTGTAAGGAGGAGCTGCCGGGGCTGATGTACGTATATGATATTGATATGGTATTCGTGCCCTCGGTATGTCCTGAGACGTTTTCTTATACGGCACAGGAGGCGATGAATATGCAGATGCCGACAGCGGTTTTTAACCTGGGCGCACCAGCGGAACGGGTAAAACAATATGAAAAGGGGCTGGTCATTTCTCAGATCAGCGCACAGAAGGCATTAAGAAAAATGCTGGCATGGGTGAAACAAAACGGGCTGCCACAAAACCCGTTAAAAAAGAACATCCTGTTTGTGACCGAATACGAATCCTTTTCTTCACGCTACCGGGTCAGCCATTTTAGAGAGCATCTTTCCGTCATCGGAATTTGTTCGGATATGCTGGCGCTGAAAAAGCTTCGTTTATCAAGCGTGAAAAAATATGATGTGATTTCTTTTTACCGCTGCTCAGATACAAAAAAGCTTGCCGCCGTTTCCAAACAGGCGAAAAAATATGGTGTCCGGCTGTTTTATGATTTGGATGATTTTATTTATGATTATGATAAAATACAGCATCTGGAGTTTTTAAAAGGGGAGGATTACTGTGATTTTGAAGCATATTCCAAAAATATCCGTGCCTGTATGCAGCTATGTGATGTGCTGACAACCTCGACGGATCATCTGGCGGATGCCATGCGGGAGAGCTTTCCAGGGAAAGAGGTTCTTTTATGCAGGAATGCGGCAAGCCTTGCCATGCAGCGCTTGTCTGAATCGGCAGCCCAAAAGCGTGCGCAAAAAAAAGCTGCGGACGATGCGGTGGTGCTTGGTTATTTCAGCGGTTCTAAGACACATGAGCGTGACTGGCAGATTGTGGAGCGCTGCATTCTTGCGCTGATGGAGCAAAATCCGAAAGTGGAGCTAGTTTTGGCGGGAACCATCCAGGTGTCGGAGCAGCTTCTGGCATTTGGGAACCGGGTCAGGCGGGTGCCGTTTATGGACTGGCGCAGGCTGCCGGAGCTGATTGCCAGCATAGATATTAACCTGATGCCATTGGAAGATCATTTTTTCCAGTGGTGCAAATCGGAAAATAAGTGGATGGAAGCGGGACTTGCCGGGGTTGCGACAGCCGCAAGCTACAATCCTGAGCTTGCAGGCGTACTACGGGATGGGTACGATGTTGTTTTCAGCAGGGATCAGGCGCAGTGGCAGGAAAACCTGCACAGGCTGGCTGCGGATCAAATGCTCAGGCAGACAATCGGACGCCATGCAAGGGAAGCGGTGTACCAGACACACCTGGTGACGTGCGAAGAGAATTTCAGGCAGGTTGTCTCGCGGATGTGCGGCACCGGTGAGGGGCTGGCAGAGAAACGGTAAAAATGTGGAAAAGCAGGAGATGCTGTATGAAAAATGTAACCATTATTGTTCCGGTCTATAAAGACTGGGACAGCCTGAACGTTTGTTTGGATTCTTTAAAAAAATATGTGGAGCCAAGGCACCAGATCATCGTCGTTAACGACAAAGCGCCTGATTGGGAAAACATGGAACGGCAGATTTTAAAAACGATCCAGGAATGCTCCAATTTCCACTATTTTTTAAATCCTCAAAACCTTGGCTTTGTAAAAACATGCAATCGGGCAGTATTTGAACTGGATACTACAGACAATGATATTTTGCTGCTCAATTCAGATACCAGGGTGACGGAAGGATTTTTGCAGGAGATGCAGCAGGTGCTTGCGGAAAGCGCAAGCCACGGCGTAGTATGTCCAAGGAGCAATCATGCGACGATACTGACCATTCCTTTTTCGCTCAGCATGGATCCGTCGCTCGTCGAAGCGGTAAGCTATGGGGTGTTTTTGCAGATGAAGCAGATACTTCCGCGCTACACGATTATTCCGACGGGAGTTGGATTTGCGTTTTTGATCCGGCGAAGCCTGGCAGATGCGTATGGGCTGTTTGATGAAATCTACAGTCCAGGTTACGGCGAGGAAAATGATTTTTGTATGCGCCTGCGCTGCCACGGATATCAGTCGGTTATGGCAAACCGTGCGTATGTTTTTCATGAGGAGTCCCGGTCGTTTGGGAAAAAACGGGAGATGATAGCAGCGGCACATCATAAAATCCTGCTTGCCAGGTATCCTTATTATGACCTGCTTGTTCAAAACTATTTGTATGAACAGATGCATCCGGCGGAGCACTTTGCGGATGTGATTGCGGATGGCGTTTATGAAAAAAAGAGAGTTTTATACAGCCTTTACGAGTTGCCGGTACTGCACATGCGCAGATGGAAATATGCGCGGCAGCTACTTGACGATTTTTACGCGAAATATGGAGGCGAATACGAAATCCACCTGCTGGTTACAAAAGCGGTGGATCTGTGTTTTGGCGTGTCGGCGTCTTATCAGAATGTCTGGTATCCAAAGGAGCTGTCAGGGCACTTTCATCTTGCCTTGATACCGTTTCCCATTTTTAACCGCGGACATTTATGCTTGCTAAATCGCGTGTGCCTGGATTATGCATTTTGTATCCGACAAAAAAGCTGGTGCCGGAAGGTTGCCAGGACGGCTGCGCGTGGAAAAAACGCGGTATTTTTAAAGTCAATGCAGTATTGCACTGGCATTTTTTATGCGCCGCAGCTTGGAATGCTTTTGAAAGAGGTGCAGCGCAAAAAACTGGATGTGAGCTTGCTTGCCAAAAGGTGGACGGATTTGCGTGGAATGGAAGCAGACGGCTGTGGCAGTGTGCGGGTGTTTTTCAGGAAAGCAAAGCGGTTTTTACATCGTATTTGGATACGCAGGAATTAATCATTGTGTGCTGTTAAAGTGTGTGCTGATTTTTATATTCAAACAGGCGGTTTTATGATACAATAAACAAGAGCAGGCGTACTGTAAAGTAAAAACTGACATGCGCCGTCAGGTCTTGTCTGGTATATTACAGCAAAAGATATGCTCGATCAAAGAGACGGGGGAATTGCGCATGGAAGTTCCAAAAGCGGATGCGGCGGGAAAGACCGCAGAACTGGACAGGGAAAAGACACTGGCAGTGCAAAAAGAATATGAAAATGATGGAGACATTACTTTCGATACACGGTTTAAAAACGTGTTTTCCAATGAAAAGATCCTTGCCACAGTCATAAAATATACGGTGGAGCAATATAAAGACCTGTCCATCGAAGAAATAGTGCCGCTGATCGGCAAGGCAGAGCTAGAGCGTGTTTGAAAAATCATTCCCGTGATCTGCACTCCCCACTTTGCGGAGAATTTATCCCCAATTTAGTCAACATAGCCCGCTATGACTCTTAAATTGGGGATAAATTCACCACAAACTGTGAAGCACATCTCACAGAAAGCATTTTTCAAACACGCTCTAAGCGCACGATCGGTAAAGACAGGAAAAACATCTGTATTTTATGTACAGGTTTTTTTATTCGCAGACTTTATTTTCTTCGTTTTTCCACTCCCAAAACCTCCAAATTCCCCCATTTATCCTTATGCCCCAAAATCCGCCCTCCAAAAAAGGTTGAAAAACTCTCTATGATATGATACACTTTTTACAATTTAAGCAAGTTTTGATTTCAGATGGCAAAAAAGAGAGAATTCTCTTTTTTTTTGCCATCTGGGTCTATGCAAGGAGCATGTGACAGCGAATTTTTGCCAGGAAGAAAGGACGGGATGAGATGAAAGCGTTTCTGATACTTGAGGACGGGCGTGTGTTTGAGGGGAAGAGCATCGGTTCGAAACGGGAGGTTATCAGCGAGATTGTGTTTAATACGTCGATGACAGGTTATCTGGAGGTGCTGACGGACCCTTCTTATGCGGGGCAGGCGGTTGCTATGACGTATCCGCTGATTGGGAATTATGGGATTTGTTTTCAGGATATGGAGTCGAAAAAGCCGTGGCCGGATGGATTTATTGTCAGGGAGCTGTCTAGGATGGCGAGCAATTTCCGCTGTGAGGGCTCGATCCAGGATTTTTTGGAAAAGCACGATGTTCCGGGGATTGCAGGGATTGATACAAGGGCGCTGACGAAGCTTTTGCGGGAAAAGGGCACGATGAACGGGATGATTGTGACCGAAGAGCAATTTTTGCAAAAGTATAGTAATAATATAGAAGAAATGCTTCCAAAGATCAAGGCGTACACGGTTGGAGACGTGGTGGAGCGGGTCACTTGCAGGGAGAAGCAGGTGATGGAAGGAAACGGGCTTCGGGTGGCGCTGCTGGATCTTGGGGCAAAGGACAATATTGCAAAATCGCTGCATAACAGAGGATGTGAGGTGACGGTTTATCCGGCGCATACAAAGGCGAAGGAGCTGCTTGCGGGGCATCCAGACGGGATTATGCTGTCAAATGGGCCGGGAGATCCAAAGAGCTGCACAGGGATTATTGCGGAAGTGAAAAAGCTGTATGATGCGGATGTGCCGGTATTTGCGATCTGCCTTGGACACCAGTTGATGGCGCTTGCGGCAGGTGCGGACACGCACAGGCTGAAATATGGGCACCGGGGAGGCAACCATCCGGTAAAGGATTTAAAGACTGGGCGGGTGTATATTTCTTCGCAGAATCATGGGTATGTCGTGGATACGGACAGGCTGGACGCGTCTGTGGCAAAGCCTGCGTTTATAAATGTCAATGATGGGACAAATGAAGGGCTAGCGTATACCGGGAAGCCGATTTTTACAGTGCAGTTTCATCCAGAGGCGTGCCCTGGGCCACAGGACAGTTCGTATTTATTTGACCAGTTTATCGAGATGATGGGAGGGAACAGGTAATGCCAAAAAGAGCGGATATTCAAAAAGTACTAGTGATCGGTTCCGGGCCGATTATTATCGGGCAGGCGGCGGAGTTTGACTATGCGGGTACGCAGGCGTGCCGTTCTCTAAAAGAAGAGGGGATTGAGGTATGCCTGGTGAATTCCAATCCAGCGACGATTATGACTGATAAACAGATCGCGGATGAGGTCTATATCGAGCCATTGACGGCAGAGGTGCTAAAGCAGATTATTTTAAAAGAAAAGCCAGACAGTATTTTGCCGACGCTGGGCGGACAGGCTGGGTTAAATCTGGGCATGGAGCTGGCGGAATCGGGGTTTTTGGAAGAAAACGGGGTAAAGCTGATAGGCACGACCGCGGAGACGATCAGAAAGGCGGAAGACCGCCTGGAGTTTAAAGAGACGATGGAGCAGATCGGGGAGCCTGTCGCTCCTTCCCTTGTCGTAGAGGATGTGCAAAGCGGGATTGACTTTACAAATACGATTGGCTATCCAGTCGTTTTGCGCCCTGCATATACGCTGGGCGGCAGCGGCGGCGGGATTGCGCACGACGAGCAGGAGCTTGTGGATATTTTAAAAAACGGGCTGCGGCTGTCGCGTGTCGGGCAGGTGCTTGTGGAGCGCTGCATTGCAGGCTGGAAGGAAATCGAGTATGAGGTGATGCGGGATGCGGCTGGAAACTGCATTACCGTCTGCAATATGGAAAACATTGACCCGGTCGGTGTCCATACGGGGGATTCGATCGTGGTGGCGCCTTCACAGACGCTTGGAGATAAAGAATACCAGATGCTGCGGACTTCTGCGCTCAATATTATTTCTGCGCTGCATATTACAGGCGGGTGCAACGTGCAGTACGCGCTGCATCCAGACTCGTTTGAGTACTGCGTAATCGAAGTCAATCCGCGTGTCAGCCGTTCTTCTGCGCTTGCTTCAAAAGCGACCGGCTATCCGATCGCAAAGGTGGCGGCAAAGATTGCCATAGGCTATACGCTGGATGAGATTAAAAATGCGATTACGCACAAGACATATGCCAGCTTTGAGCCGGTGCTGGATTACTGTGTTGTGAAACTGCCGCGGCTTCCGTTTGACAAGTTTTTGACAGCGAAGCGCGCGCTGACGACACAGATGAAAGCAACCGGAGAAGTCATGAGCATTTGCGACAATTTTGAAGGCGCTTTGATGAAGGCGCTGCGTTCGCTGGAACAGCATGTAGACAGCCTTTTGTCTTATGATTTTTCGGAATTGTCCGAAAAAGAGCTGTTAGAGCGGATGAAAACGGTTGACGACCAGCGTATTTTTGTGATCGCAGAAGCATTGCGCAAGGGGATCAATTACCGGGCGATTCATGACATTACTAAAATTGATGAATGGTTTATTGATAAGATCGCGATACTGGTCGAGATGGAGGAGCGTTTAAAAAAGGAAGCGCTGACGGCTGCGCTTTTGGCTGAGGCAAAACGCATGGAGTTTCCTGACCATGTAATTGCAAAGCTTACAGGAAAGACACAGGCACAGATCCGCTCAATGCGTGCTGCGCATGGAATTGAGGCTGCGTTTAAGATGGTAGATACGTGCGCGGCAGAGTTTGAGGCTGCGACGCCGTATTATTATTCGGTCTTTGGCAGTGAAAATGAAGCGGTGCGTACAAGCGGCAGAAAAAAAGTGCTGGTGCTTGGCTCAGGCCCGATTCGGATTGGTCAGGGAGTGGAATTTGATTATTGCAGCGTCCATGCGACCTGGGCGTTTGCAAAAGCAGGCTATGAGACGATTATTGTAAACAATAACCCGGAAACGGTCAGTACGGATTTTGATATTGCGCATAAGCTGTATTTTGAACCGCTGACTGCGGAGGATGTGGAACACATTGTCAGGCTGGAACAGCCGGACGGTGCTGTCGTGCAGTTTGGCGGACAGACGGCGATTAAGCTGACGCAGAGCCTGATGGAGATGGGCGTGCCGATTCTTGGCACGGCTGCAAAGGACGTCGATGCAGCGGAAGACCGCGAACTGTTTGACCAGATTTTGCAGGAAACAGGGATTCCGCGTGCGGCGGGCGGTACGGTCTATACGACGCAGGAGGCGAAGGAGGTCGCAAACCGCCTTGGCTATCCGGTACTTGTGCGCCCGTCTTATGTACTGGGCGGGCAGGGGATGCAGATTGCGTATTCTGACCAGGAAATCGAGGAGTTTATGGCGATTATCAACCGCTATTCCCAGGAGCACCCAATTTTGGTCGACAAATATTTAATGGGCAAGGAGCTGGAAGTCGATGCGGTCTGTGACGGGACGGATATTTTAATCCCTGGCATTATGGAGCATATCGAGCGTACGGGCGTGCATTCGGGCGATTCGATCTCGGTCTATCCGGCTTGGACGATCAGTGATCCGGTGCGTGAACGGATCGCAGAGTATTCCAGAAGGCTTGCAAAGGCGCTGCATGTAAAGGGGTTAATTAATATCCAGTTTATTGCGGTGGGAGAAGAGGTCTATGTGATCGAGGTCAATCCGCGTTCATCCCGGACAGTGCCTTATATCAGCAAGGTGACGGGCATTCCGATTGTAAGCCTGGCAGCAGAGGTGATTCTCGGGAAAAAAATAGCAGAGCTTGGCTATACGCCGGGCTTGCAGCCAAAAGCGGATTATTTTGCGATCAAGATGCCGGTATTCTCGTTTGAAAAAATAAGGGGCGCGGAAATCAGCCTGGGGCCGGAAATGAAGTCAACCGGAGAGTGCCTTGGCATTGCAAAGACATTTGAAGAAGCGCTGTACAAAGCGTTTTTAGGTGCCGGCGTCATCCTGCCAAAGCACAGGCAGATGATTATTACCGTAAAAGACGCGGACAAGCCGGAAGCGGCTGAGATTGCAAGGCGTTTTCAAGCGCTGGGCTATAAGATCTACGCGACGAGAAGCACCGCAAAGTTTTTAAATGCCAGTGGCGTTCCTGCGCTGCGCGTACGCAATATCCACCAGGAATCCCCGACGATTATGGATCTGCTGCTTGGGCATAAAATAGACCTGGTCATCGATACGCCGACGCAGGGCAGGGATAAGGGCAGAGACGGTTTTTTGATCCGGCGCGTGGCGATTGAGACAGGCGTAAACTGCATAACGGCGATGGATACGGCAAGGGCGCTGGTGTTAAGCCTTGAGACGGCACATCAGGAGATGACGATGATTGATATTGCCAAGATTTGAAAGCCATAAAGGCACCGCCTGGCTGCGCGTTTGGTTAACATTGTTCCAAAGGTGCAGCCTGCGGTGCCTTTGCGGTTTCTCAAGCACGCTCTAAGCGGCGTTTTTCGATTTGCAGTTTTTTAAACTGGTATTTTTTTATCATTTTCGAGCTGTTTTCATCAGTGGTAAACTGCTTTAGCGTCTCGTCATCCATTTTTACGCGGTTGTCCATCGTATGCATAACGTCTGCGATCTGGATGTTTCTGCTGACGTTCGGGTCGCTTAAGTCAATGATCTGGTTATGGCGGAAGCTCAGTACGACCGGATGGTTAAAGTCGCGCTCATTCGTCTCAAGCACAAGCCCTTTGTCGCCGTTTGTAAGGTCTACGCAGCAGCCGACCGGCATAATATGGATGCATTTTGCCAGAGCGGAAACGACGTTTTCCGGGTAAGATTCTGGATGGTCAATCAGGTAGCGGATTGCCGAAATCTCAGAATTCGGCTTGCGGCTTAAGCTCATGGCAGTCATACGGTCGAAGCGGTCAGCTACGGTTAAGATTGCCGTACCGGTCAGCCATTTGCTGCGGTCTACCGCGTCGCCTTCGGCGCGCCCGGTCTTAATCATCTGCGTCACCATTGCAAGCGCATCGGACGGGATGCTGTAAGGGTTCGTATCCGCATGGAGCAGCGCAAACGCTTTTTCACGGTATTTTGTAATCGTGGAGTTTTCAATATCTGTAATGTCCTCGCCTTTTTTCATAATCTCAGCAGGTACGTATAAATAGCCGAAATCATATAAAAACGCAGCCGTCACAACAGAAAGCAGCGTGCTTTCACGTAAGCCCATCGCATGGCCGATCATGGCGGAAATAATGGAAACGCCGACAGAATGCTTGTATACAAAATCCGTGTTGCTTCGGATCGTCTGGGTAAAATGTACTTTGTGGTCTAAGGTGCCAAAGTGGTCTACGACGTCTTTTGCAAGGCCAGGCAGATCCTGCGGCATCTTTCCCTTGCTGATGTTTACCAGGCTGTCGCGCAGCCGGAACATATAAAATGTCTGTAATTGTTCAAATTCCTGTTCTTCTCTTGTAATTGGCGGCAGCGGTTCTGCCGGCTCCAGAATAAAAATTCCAATCAATCCGAAATTCGTCAGGTTCACGATATTTTGTACAGTTAGTTTTGTATTCCGGTCAAACAGCAATACCCCGTTGCGGTTGTATACTGGTTTTGCCAGACGCATTCCCGGCTTGATGTCTTCTGACTCTACAAATAACATAGTACCATTGCTGCTCAAAATAAGGGCAAAGATCTGGTTGCGGATGTTTTGCCTAGCAGCTTCTCCTTTCATTCTTTCTGGTTGTCTGTCGCGTATTAGAAAATGCAGACATTGTTCAAATACGCGTAAGCGCTGGTTGCTCCTTCCGTATTTCCTCGAAAGGCGGCGCTGGTCTGTGGTAATTATTTATTAGGAATAAACGGAAATTGTCAACTACACCCCACTCTTTTTTATGATAGCATAAGTTACCAAAAAAAACAATCAAAAACACAAGGAAAATATATACATTGTGTAATATAAATGATATAATATATTAATAATCTTGTTAAATTTGCATTAGCCTTTTGGGTAAAGCGCAGAAAAAGGAGCATATGTTGTGATGAAGCAGACGAAACAAAAGATAAAAGCTTGTCTGGCACTGCTGTTAACTGCGGGAATGCTGTTAAACCGGCAGGTATCTGCGGGTGCCATTCAAAACCAGATCGATCGCACCGGACAAAAGATCAATGACTTAAAAGACGCCGTGGATGAGACTGATAAAAATATCAGTGTCTGGCAGATCCAGCAGCAGGCATTGGAACAAGAGATTGCCTATCGGCAGGATAAGATCAGCCGGCTGTCCGCAGAGCTGGATCAGACGAAAGCGGATATGAGCCATACGCAGGCAGAGATCAAAAAGACACAGAAAGCACTGGAAGCTTCGATAAAAGACAGTGAGCAGCAGTATGAGCAGATGAAGCAGCGGATCTGCCTAATGTATGAAAACAGTACGATGGACATCCTGATGTATGTGCTGGATGCCGCATCGTTTTCCGAAGCGCAGCGGCGTATGGATTATTTTCAGGCTGTGATGGCATATGACAGGCAGAAAATGGAAGAATATAAAGCGGTAACGAGAACCATCAAAAAGGAAAAGTCCAAGCTGGTATCAAAAAAGGCAAAGCTTGACAGCCTAAAAGCAACGCAGACAGAACAGTTAGGCAAGATCGATAACGCAGTCGCAGACCTGAAACAAAAGCTGGGAGATAAAATCTCAAAAATCCAGGCTTCCGCGGCGTTAAAAGAACAATACGAACAGGAATTGGAACGGCAGAAGCAGTATGAAAAAGAGCTGGAACGGCAAAAAGCAGAGGAGGATCAAAAGCGTGAGGAAGAGATCAGAAAGCAGGAGGAAGAACTTAAACGTATCCGTGAGGAGGAGCAAAAGCAGCGCAGGAGAGAGGAAGAAGAGCGCCAAAGAAAGCAGCAGGAGCAAAAACAAGACAGCGGGCAGCAGGGCGGCGGCTCCGGCAGCGGTGCTTCTGGCGGTAGTACTGGCAGCAGTTATGCAGCAGGTGCTGGTGATCTGGAACTGCTATCGACTATTATCTATTGTGAAGCTGGCAATCAGTCATACGAGGGACAGCTCGCGGTAGGAAGCGTGATTTTAAACCGGGTGGAAAGCAGCAGCTTTCCAAACAGCATCAGCGGCGTGATCTATCAGAGCGGCCAGTTTTCACCGGTAGCAAGCGGGCGCTTTGCCCATGCACTGGCGGCAGGGCTGGGGAGCCAGTGCTTGTCTGCGGCGCAGGCGGTATTAAATGGCAGCCGAAATGTAGACTGTCTGTATTTTAGGGTTGACAATGGGCTGATTGACGGTACGGTCATCGGAAACCATGTGTTCTATTAAATATGAATGATACGATACAGCACTATTTCTAAGACTAAAATCTGCCTAAATTGGTATTATAGGCAGATTTTATAGTTTTTATTCTATAATTTCCAATATTTTAGGAAAAATCGGAATTATTATGAAATTTTTAGTTGCCAAAACCGTATACTTGTGGTATCCTAAATACAACAGTTGAGTCTTACATTTCTAAGACGTTTATTTTTTTGAAAAGATTGTTAAATTTTTAACATCTTATTTCATGACAAGTTTGTAAAGGAGACGAGAAAATGGCAAACAAAGTAGTTTTAGCAGGCGCATGTCGTACCGCAATTGGTAAAATGGGTGGAGCATTAAGCAATACTCCGGCAGCAGAGTTAGGAGCAATCGTAATTAAAGAAGCGTTAAACAGAGCAGGTGTAAAGCCGGAGCAGGTTGACGAAGTATTAATGGGATGTGTCATCCAGGCAGCTCAGGGACAAAACGTTGCACGCCAGGCTTCCATCAAAGCTGGTTTACCAAACGAAGTACCGGCAGTTACATTGAATGTCGTATGCGGTTCCGGTCTGAAATGCGTCAATGAAGCAGCAGCTCAGATTCTTTCTGGACAGGCTGACATCGTTGTTGCAGGTGGTATGGAAAACATGTCTATGGCGCCATATGCTATGACAAAGGCTCGTTTTGGTTACCGTATGAACAATGCGACAATCATCGATACAATGGTAAACGATGCGCTGACAGATGCATTTAACCAGTATCATATGATGATTACAGCAGAGAACATCTGTGATGAATATGGCCTTACAAGAGAAGAACTGGATGCGTTTGCAGCAAACAGCCAGCAGAAATGTGAAAAAGCGATTGCTGACGGCAAATTTGATGACGAGATCGTTCCAGTACCGGTTAAGGTGAAGAGAGAGATCGTTGAATTTAAGAAGGATGAAGGCCCGCGTGCAGGAACAACGGCTGAAAGCCTTGCAAACTTAAAATGCTGCTCCGGCAAGCAGGGCGGACTTGTAACCGCTGGAAATGCTTCTGGTATCAATGATGGTGCGGCAGCAATTGTAGTTATGAGCGAAGAAAAAGCGAAAGAGCTTGGTGTAAAGCCGATGGCTACATGGGTAGCAGGCGCACTTGGCGGTGTAAGGCCGGAAGTAATGGGTATTGGCCCGGTTGCTTCTACAAAGAAAGTACTGGCTAAGACAGGGCTTTCTATCGATGATATGGATCTGATCGAAGCAAACGAAGCATTTGCAGCACAGTCTGTAGCAGTTGCTAAAGATCTTGGCTTCAATATGGACAAGGTAAACGTAAACGGCGGCGCAATCGCACTCGGACATCCGGTAGGCGCGTCAGGATGCCGTATCCTTGTTACATTGTTACATGAAATGCAGAAGAGAGATGCAAAGAGAGGCCTTGCTACGCTTTGTATCGGCGGCGGCATGGGCTGCTCTACAATCGTAGAAAGAGATTAATCGCAAGACAGATTTTAAGTCAGGCATGAAAAATACAGATTTACCCGGGCTGCTTTCGCTCTCGGGTAAATCTCTTGCATAAGTTTGTGAATGAAAATAGTTAAGGAGGAACTACAATGAAAGTAGGAGTTATCGGCGCAGGAACTATGGGTTCCGGGATCGCACAGGCATTTGCACAGACAGAAGGATATGAAGTATGCTTATGTGATATCAACGAAGAATTTGCTGCAAACGGCAAAAACAAAATTGCAAAGGGCTTTGAGAAAAGAGTTGCAAAAGGAAAAATGAACCAGGAAGATGCAGACAAGATCCTTGGCAAGATTACAACAGGCGTAAAGGACATTTGTACAGACTGTGACCTGATCGTTGAAGCAGCTTTGGAAGTGATGGATGTAAAAAAACAGACATTCAAAGAATTACAGGATATCGTAAAGGCAGACTGCATGTTTGCTACGAATACTTCTTCTTTATCTGTTACAGAAATCGCAGCAGGGCTTGACCGTCCGGTAATTGGTATGCATTTCTTTAATCCGGCTCCAGTCATGAAGCTGATCGAAGTGATCCAGGGTGAAAACACACCGGATGAAATGAGAGATAAGATTGTAGACATCTCCAAAGCAATCGGCAAGACTCCGGTAGAAGTAAAAGAAGCTCCGGGCTTTGTTGTAAACAGAATCCTGATCCCGATGATTAACGAAGCGATCGGCATCTATGCGGACGGCGTTGCTTCTGTAGAGGGCATTGACACAGCTATGAAGCTCGGCGCAAATCATCCGATGGGGCCTCTTGCATTAGGCGATTTGGTAGGTCTTGACATCTGCCTTGCAATTATGAACGTATTATATGATGAAACAGGCGATCCTAAATATCGTCCGCATACATTATTAAAGAAAATGGTACGCGCAGGCAAATTAGGTATGAAGACAGGCAAGGGCTTCTACGATTACAGCAAATAAAAGCAGTGTTTGAAAGCTTTACATAAAAGCCAGAGAAAAAAGTAAAAAATACAGGCTGCGGACATTTTTCGGATACCGCAGGTGTCCTAAGAGATATGCCGCAGCCTGTGATTAAGTAAATGGAGGAGTAAGAATCATGGAGTTTTCTTTAGATAAGAAACATGAAATGGCGAGAACATTATTTAAAGATTTCGCTGAAACAGAAGTAAAGCCTCTTGCTCAGGAAGTGGATGAAACAGAGGCATTCCCGGCAGAAACAGTTGCAAAAATGGCAAAAGCAGGATTTTTGGGAATTCCGGTGCCAAAGGAATACGGCGGACAGGGCTGTGATCCTCTTACATACGTAATGTGCGTGGAAGAATTGTCAAAAGTTTGCGGTACAACCGGCGTTATCGTTTCTGCGCATACATCTTTGTGCATTGATCCGATTATGACATACGGCAATGAAGAACAGAAGAAAAAATATGTAACTCCGCTTGCAAAGGGCGAAAAGCTCGGTGCATTCGCACTGACAGAGCCAGGTGCTGGTACAGACGCGCAGGGCTGCCAGACGAAGGCTGTATTAGAAGGCGACGAGTGGGTATTAAACGGCTCCAAATGCTTTATCACAAATGGTAAAGTAGCGGATGTATATATCGTAATTGCAATTACAAGCGTGACAGAAGACAAGAGAGGCAGAAAGAAGAAAAACTTCTCTGCATTTATCGTAGAAAAAGGTGCTCCGGGCTTCTCCTTCGGTACAAAAGAAAAGAAGATGGGTATTCGCGGTTCTTCTACTTATGAATTGATTTTTGAAGATTGCAGAATTCCAAAGGATGCACTGTTAGGGCCGGAAGGCAAAGGTTTCCCGATTGCCATGCATACGTTGGACGGCGGCCGTATCGGTATCGCTTCTCAGGCACTTGGCCTTGCAGAAGGCGCTTTGGAAAGAGCAATCGAATATACAAAGGAAAGAAAACAGTTTGGCCGCTCTATCGCACAGCAGCAGAATACACAGTTTAAGCTGGCTGATATGGCAGCACGTATCGATGCTGCAAAATTCCTGGTATACCGCGCAGCAGTAGCAAAAGCAACACAGAGAGTATACTCTGTAGAAGCAGCAAAAGCAAAATTGTTTGCGGCAGAGACTGCTATGGCAGTTACGACAGAAGTTGTACAGTTATTCGGCGGATACGGCTACATCCGTGAATACGATGTAGAACGTATGATGCGTGATGCTAAGATCACAGAGATTTACGAAGGAACATCCGAAGTTCAGCGTATGGTTATCTCTGGTGCGTTATTAAAATAACAGGCAAATTTTAAATAGAGTATAAGGAGTGAAACTACCGTGAAAATCGTTGTATGTATTAAACAGGTACCAGATACCAAAGGCGGCGTGAAGTTTAACCCGGACGGTACGCTGGATAGAGCAGCCATGCTTGCGATCATGAATCCAGATGACAAAGCAGGACTGGAAGCAGCACTTAGAATAAAAGATGAAATGGGCGCAGAAGTTACCGTACTTACAATGGGACTTCCAAAAGCTGATGATGTACTCCGTGAAGCAATGGCTATGGGTGCAGACAAAGCAATCCTTGTGACTGACAGAGTATTGGGCGGTGCCGACACATGGGCTACGTCTTCTACGATTGCAGGAGCGCTTAGAAATATTGACTATGATTTGGTAATTACAGGCCGTCAGGCAATCGACGGCGATACCGCACAGGTTGGCCCGCAGATTGCAGAGCATTTGAACCTGCCGGTAATTTCCTATGCAGAAGAACTGAAAATCGATGGAGATTCTGTCATTGTAAAGAGACAGTACGAAGACAGATATCATGAATTGAAAGTTAAAATGCCATGTCTTGTGACAGCACTTTCTGAATTAAATGTTCCTCGTTATATGACACCAGGCGGAATCTTTGACGCATATGATGAAAAAGAAGTAACGGTTTGGGGAAGAAATGACTTAAAAGACCTTGACGATGCAAATATCGGCTTAAATGGTTCCCCGACAAAGATTGCGAAAGCATCTGATAAGGTACGTAAAGGTGCCGGCGAAAAGGTTACACTGGATGCGACAGAATCCGTGGCATATATCATGGGTAAGTTAAAAGAGAAACATGTAATCTAATAAGATGAAGGAAAGTGGTGAAAAAAATGGGTTTAGAAGAATATAAGGGCGTATATATCTACGCACAGCAGGTAGATAATGAATTAAGCAGTATTGCCTTTGAATTAATCGGAAAAGCAAAAGACCTTGCAAAAGATTTGAATACAGACGTAACAGCCGTTCTTCTTGGATCAAACGTAAAAGGGCTGGCTGACCAGTTGGCTGAATATGGTGCAGACAAGGTAATCGTTGTAGATGACCCTGCATTGGAAGTATACAAAACAGAGCCGTATGCACATGCATTATCTTCTGTAATCAACGAATACAAACCAGATATTATGTTAGTCGGCGCTACTGCAATCGGAAGAGACCTTGGGCCAACCGTATCTGCAAGAGTAGCTACAGGTCTGACAGCAGACTGTACGCAGCTTGAAATCGGCGACTTCCCATTAAAAGCGGTAGAAGGCAAAGAGCAGAAACACAATCAGTTGTTAATGACTCGTCCTGCATTTGGCGGCAATACGATTGCTACGATTGCATGTCCTGATAACCGTCCGCAGATGGCTACCGTACGTCCGGGCGTTATGCAGAAAATTGAGCCGATTGCTGGTGCAAAAGCTGAGATTATCGAATACAATCCTGGCTTTGAAGTAAACCACAAATATGTAGAGATCTTAAATGTAATCAAGCAGGCAAAGAGCGCTGAGAACATTATGGATGCAAAGATTCTCGTATCCGGCGGTCGCGGCGTTGGCTCTTCTGAAAACTTTAAGATCTTACAGGATCTTGCAGACGTACTTGGCGGAATGGTAAGCTGCTCCCGTGCCGTTGTAGAAAACGGCTGGAAGCCGGTAGACTGCCAGGTAGGGCAGACTGGGAAAACCGTTCGTCCAAACTTATATTTTGCAATCGGTATCTCTGGTGCGATCCAGCACGTAGCAGGTATGGAAGAAGCAGATATTATTATCGCAATCAATAAAGATGAAGACGCTCCGATCTTCGATGTAGCTGATTATGGTATCGTTGGCGATCTGAATAAGATCGTTCCGGCACTGACGGCTGCTTTGAAGGAAGAGCTTGGAAAATAAGCCATTAAAAAATATAGAAAGCGTCAGGTGCAGTGAACGTTGTGCCTGGCGTTTTTTCTTCTGTTTGATAAGCCTGCGGAATCTGGAAAAATAAAATGTTTGTAAAAAAATACTGGACAAATAAGGGAATCTTGTGATAAAATTAATTAAATTAAGAATTTCATAAGTATTATAAAAAAACGAAGGCGTTTTGCAGAATATGCAGGGCGTTTTTTTGCTTTTTTGGAGGAAAACCGTATGAAACGAAAATTAGATTTTATTGACCACCAGATCATCAGCTTGTTACAGCAAAATGCCAGAATGTCGTTAAAAGACCTGGCATCCCAGATTTATTTGTCATCTCCGGCGACATCCGCAAGGCTGGAAAAGCTGGAGCGGGAGGGGTATATTACAGGCTTTCATGCCAGCATTAACCATGAGATGATGGGGTACAGCATTAAGGCGTTTGTGACGCTGGCAGTTGATGCCAGGCTGAAAGAGGATTTTTTGGAACAGATGCGCCGATGCAGAAATGTGATTGAATGCAACTGCATTTCTGGTGATTATGCGATGCTTTTGGAAGTCGTATATCCAGATACCGAAGCGCTGGAACGGTTTGTCGGAAAGCTGCAAAAATATGGGAAAACACAGACACAGATTGTCTTTTCCACTGCGGTAGAGCATCGGGGAATCGTGCTGGGGGTGGAAAAAGCCGGCTGAGAAAGTATGGGATAGTAAGTTGTTACATAGAAAGGCATCAGATAGGAAGCTGCCAGGTAGGAAGCTGCTGAAAAATGGAATTTCTGTTTTTCAGCAGTTTTTTGAATTGACAAATTTTATAAATCATTTATAATAGAGGTTGTCAAATAGTCAATCAATACAAGATGGAGGTTAACAATATGAATGAAGAATCTGCAACTGTATTTCCGATTCGCCAGTTATGTTTCGTTGCACTGATGTCAGCCGTAATGTGCCTGCTGGGGCCGCTTGCGATCCCGATTGGGCCGGTGCCGATTTCCGCTATGACGTTAATTATTTATTTAACGATGTATGTACTTGGGATGAAGCTTGCAACGGTTAGCTGCATGATTTATCTGCTGCTCGGGTTTGTCGGCGTTCCGGTGTTTGCCGGCTATACCGGCGGCGCTGCAAAGCTGCTTGGCGCGACAGGAGGCTACCTGGTCGGATACATATGCCTGACCCTGATCGGTGGGTTTATTATGGAACGGTTCTCTTATAAGAGGATCTGGTGCATCGTCGGGATGGTTTTAGGGACAGTGGTGCTGTATGCGTTCGGGACGGTATGGTTTATGATTTTGATGGAATGCGGGCTGGGATATGCGCTGTCTTCTTGCGTAGTTCCGTTTCTGATCGGAGATCTGGCGAAGATCGTGCTTGCGGAGCTGGTCGGGCAGGAAGTGCGCAAACGGCTGAAAGCGGCAAATTTGATCTGTGAATAAGGAAAGCGTATGAATAAAATGTCTGTCAGGAAATAAATCGAATGATTTTCTGGCAGGCATTTTTGCGTTTGCCTGAGATGGAATGGATTATTTTGCAGACATATGGTAAAATATTCAGGTGCAGCAAAGGCATAATATTACGAAAACAGAGGGTAAAACGATGAAAATATTAATTATCAGACATGCAGATCCTGATTATGCACTCGATTCTTTGACAGAACAGGGATGGAAGGAAGCGGAGCTTTTGGCACAACGGATTTCGGCGATGGATATCCGCAGCTTTTATGTGTCGCCGTTGGGCAGGGCAAAGGATACGGCAAGCCTTACGCTGAAAAAAATGCAGCGGGAAGCAGAGGAATGCGAATGGCTGCGGGAGTTTGCGCCGTCGATTGTAAGGCCGGACAGAGAAGGAAAGTCGATTACATGGGACTGGCTGCCGAAAGACTGGACAAGTGTGGAGGAATTTTATCATAAACAGCAGTGGATGGAGCATACGGCGATGCAAGGCGGAAACGTGGCGCAGGAATATACCTGGGTAACGGCCTCTTTTGACGACATCCTGGCGCGTCATGGATATGAGCGTGAGGGAAATTATTACCGCGCCGTTTGCAGCAATATGGACACGATCGTGTTTTTCTGCCATTTTGGGCTGGAGTGCGTGCTGCTTAGCCATCTGATCGGGGTTTCGCCGATGGTGCTCTGGCATGGCACGTGTGCGGCGCCGTCTTCAGTTACGACGCTTGTAACAGAAGAGCGCAGGCGGGGGATCGCGTCCTTTCGCATGACCAGCTTTGGGGATGTGTCGCACTTAACTGCGGCAGGGCGGCAGCCGTCACCTTCCGCACGTTTTTGCGAATGCTTCGCGAATGAACAGGAACGGCATGATTAATTGCTATGAAAATAAAAATATCCGTAAGAAACCTTGTGGAATTTATTCTGCGCAGCGGGGATATTGACAACCGCGGCGCGGGCGGAATGCAGGCAGATGCGATGCAGCGGGGCAGCCGGATACACAGAAAGCTTCAAAAGCAGGCTGGCGCCCTGTATCATGCCGAAGTCCCGCTGAAAATGGAGTTTGCGGAGGAGCATTATACGATCCTGCTGGAAGGCAGGGCAGATGGGATTATCGATCCAGAGCCAGAAAGCGGCGCCCAGCCGGTGATCGATGAGATTAAGGGCGTGTTTGCGGATTTGTCGCAGATAACGGAGCCTCTGATCATGCATCTGGCGCAGGCAAAGTGCTACGCGTTTATCTATGCGACGCAAAAGCATTATGACAGGATTGGCGTGCGGATGACGTATGTCAACCTGGATACGGAAGAGGTGCGGTATTTTTCCGATGTGTATGCGTTTGACGAGCTGGAAGCGTGGTTTCTTGCCCTGATGCAGGAATATAAAAAGTGGGCGCAGTTTCAGTATGACTGGCGGGTAGTCAGGCAGGCTTCGATTCAGGGGCTGTCGTTTCCGTTTCCTTACCGGAAAGGGCAGAAAGAGCTTGCAGCGGATGTGTACCGCACGATCCTGCGCAGGAAAAATCTGTTTATTCAGGCGCCGACCGGGACGGGCAAGACCGTTACAACGCTGTTTCCGGCGGTAAAAGCAGTCGGGGAAGAGCTGGGCGACAAGATTTTTTATCTGACGGCAAAGACGATTACGGCGGCGGTAGCGAAGGAAACGCTGGATTTGTTTTATCGAAACGGCTACCGGGCGAAAACGGTGCAGATTACAGCAAAGGAAAAGCTGTGCCTGATGGAAGAGCCGGTGTGCAATCCAGACGCCTGCCCTTATGCAAAGGGGCATTTTGACAGAGTCAACGAAGCGGTCTATACGCTGCTGCACCAGGGCGATGTATTTACGAGGGAAGAGCTGCTTATGCAGGCTAAGGCACATATGGTCTGCCCGTTTGAACTATGTCTGGATACGGCGTCCTGGGTGGACAATGTGATCTGTGACTATAATTATGTATTTGATCCGAGCGTATATTTAAAGCGGTTTTTTGCAGAAGGCGTGCGCGGGGATTACCTGTTTTTAATTGATGAGGCGCACAATCTGGTAGAGCGGGGCAGACAGATGTACAGCGCGTCTTTATATAAGGAAGATTTTCTGTCGGTTAAAAAGCTCGTCAAAAAAATGAGCCAGAGCCTTGCAAAAGAGCTGCAAAAATGCAATGCAATCTTGCTGGAATATAAAAGAGCGTGCGGGCAGTTTCAGTATCATGAAAATATTTCTGCGTTTGTGTTTGCACTGATGCGCCTGGCAGGGGAATATGAGGTTTTTCTGCAAAAATACAGGGAGTTTGACGGCAGGGACGAGGTATTGGAGCTGTATTTTAACGTGCGCAGCTTTTTGGATACGAGTGAACGGCTGGATGAAAACTATGTGATATACTCAGAGCATGAAGGCGAGCGCTTTCATATCAGGCTGTACTGCGTCGACCCTTCCAGAAATTTGCAGCAGCGGCTGGACAAAGGGAAAAGTACGATCTTTTTTTCTGCGACGCTGCTGCCGATCCAGTATTATAAAACGCTGTTGAGTACGAAAACGGATAATTACGCGGTCTATGCAGAGACGGTATTTCGCCCGCAGCAGCAGCTTTTGCTGATCGCAGGCGATGTCACAAGCCGCTATGCGCGGCGCGGCGAGCAGGAATATGCGCGGATGGCGGATTATATTTATCAGACCGGGATGCAGAAAAAAGGGAATTATATCGTCTTTTTTCCGTCTTATAAGATGATGGACGAAGTGTATGCGCAGTTTCTTTTGCAAAATACGGCGCAAATGGACTGTATCGTGCAGAAAAGCGGCATGAAAGAAGCAGACCGGGAAGCGTTTTTGGCGCAGTTTGCAAAAAAGCGCGAGCGTTCTATGATAGCGTTTTGCGTAATGGGCGGTATTTTCGGAGAAGGGATAGACTTAAAGCAGGAACAGTTAATCGGTGCGCTTATTGTTGGAACCGGGCTGCCGCAGGTCGGCAATGAGCGGGAAATCTTAAAGCAGTTTTATGACAGGCGCTGCGGCTTTGGATTTGACTATGCTTACCGGTATCCTGGCATGAATAAGGTGTTGCAGGCGGCGGGGCGCGTGATTCGGACAGTTTCGGATATCGGCGTGGTCGTGCTGCTGGACGAAAGGTTTCTGCGCAGAGAATACAAGGAGCTGTTTCCGAGAGAATGGGAACATTGTGAGGTGTGTACGGCAGAAACTGTGGCTGAGAAGCTGCGGCAGTTTTGGGATACGCAAAAAAACAAGGCATGACCGTTTGATTCATGCCCTGTTTTTTTGCGTTTTTTAAGACCGTTCTTCCAGATATTCTTCCAGGCAGATGCCTTGTTCATAGATTTCCTTTGCCGCTTCTACCCCTACAAACCGGTAGTGCCACGGCTCATAGATAATTCCGGTCAGGCTGCTTTTTTCGCGCGGATAGCGCAGGATAAATCCGTATTTCCAACTGTTTGCCAGCAGCCATTGCTGTACCGGAGTCTGCTCCTGGGTGGCGTCTAAGAGCTGGTGGCTGCTGTCTACGATGTCGACGGCAAGCCCCGCCTGGTGTTCGCTCGTGCCAGGGCGCGCGACGGAGGTGGCAGCTATTTGGCGCGCTTCTTTTTTGGAAAATCCCTGTGCGGCCAGCTCGTCGATCCGTTCCTGAAACAGCAGGCTCTGTTTTTCATTCGTACGGTAAGAGGAGCAAATAAGCGGTTGCAGCCCTGCTTCGCGGCAGGCGGCAAGCATTTCGGTCAAGGCTGGATAGCAGCGGCTGTCTATGGAATGGCCGTTTGGCAGGCTTGTAAGCTCGATTTTATAATCGTCTGGAATCTCATTCCACGGATTGACAAGGATCAGGTTCCATTTTATCGAAGCCTGCTGATAGTGCTCCGTTTCGGTGTCGTCGGTCGTCGTGTCAATGCGCTGTTCTTCTGGCGTTTGTTCCGGGACAGCCTGTATCGATTGTCCGGCATTGGAAGAAAACTGTAATTCGTTTTCTTCGTAAGTATAAGAAATATCTGTATCCGGGTTGACCGAATACAGTGTACGCTCGTCTGTTCCAGGCGTTTGCTGCGGCTTTGCCTTGTCAAATTCTGCAAACGCGGGCGGGCTGCCAGCCGCCTTGCTGGAATCAGAAGCTTTTTCTGTCTGGTTTTTTTGGCTGTCAGACGGCTCCTTGCTGGAATCAGAAGCGTTGACCGTCTGTTTTTTTTTGCTGTCAGACGATGCTTTTCTGCGGCTTTTGGATGTGTGCCCTGCTGCCTGCTTGTCAGATGCCTTGCTGCTTTTTGTGTTCTCTTTTGCAGGATTTTGTTTGTCTTGCTCGAAAGAGGATGCGTGCTGCGCAAAGCTCCAGTGGTCGGACTGCGGATTTTGGATCGTCCATTCGGAGGATACGAGCAGCGTCAGGGTAAAGACAGAGGTGCACAGCGCAGATTTGGCGCACAGGCGGCGCAGCCTGCGGACATTTGCAAGCTGCTTTTGGCGCCTTGCCGTGTAAGAAGCGTGTTTCGGGTGTGTTTTATGTAGATGCTTTTGTGTATGCATGAGCAGTACCTCACTTTCTTCAAAAGGGATATTTTGCTAAAAAATGTAAAATACCCCATATAGATATCGGAATCTATGAGATAATTATAATAGCAGGAGGCAAAGAAAAAGCATGATTTTGGCATATTTTTGGCTAATTTAAAATCATGCATTCCTGGCGAAGCTGCAAGGGGATCTGAATCAGGTTTCCGTTTTCTTCTTTTAACTGGATCATATATTCTGCTTCGATCATGCTGACGATCTTATTGAGCGAGTGGATGGTGGACTGCTCTAACAGGGTGGCAGGCAGCTCGTAATAATCTTCCAGATAGGCAGCCACAGAAGAAGCAAGACTGTCTAATTGGGACTTATTGCCGGAGGATGTAAGCATGTTGATCTGCTCGGTAAACATGGAGCAGGCAACCGCCTTGCCGCTTTTATCATCGATCCACAGATTGATCCAGTAGCCGGAGTCATAATAGATGGAGCATTGCCAGACGACGGCGGTTGTAATGTCCAAGGAAGTTTCATTTTTCTTTTCCTGGGTACTTTTTGCATCGGCAGCGTCGGTAACGGACAGTGCGCTGTCTACATAGGGATAATCTACAGATACGATGGCAAGCTGGAGGGTCGCCGAGTAGCTGGACGCGGTTTCTTTCAGCTCAAATCCGTATGCATTTAACGAGTCGATCAGTTCCAGCGATTTTTCACAGATTTCTTCGGGTGTGCGTTTGCTGCCTGACGATGGATAGTTGACAAAATAGTGTTCTTTGGAAAGCAGCCGCAGCGTGTCAAACAGGCTGGAGCTGTAAGTAAGCTCCGGCGGTTCCATCGCGGTATGTTCGATTTTGGAAAAAATCTGGCGGTCCTGGTAGCTGTTTAAGACAGAAGGCAGCAAAAATCCTGCGGTACAGACGGCAAGCGTCAGTGCCAGATAAAAGCAGGTCACAATAATCTTTTTGATGTGAAACATTTTTTTCATGCCCGCCCTCCTTTCAGGACGACCGTAACCGTTGTTCCGCATCCCTGCGTGCTTTCAAAGGAGATCGAACCGTGGTGCATCCTTGCGATCTCCGAACAGAGCGTCAGCCCGAGGCCGGCGCCGCCCTCCGCTCTTGAGCGTGATTTATCCACGCGGTAAAAGGCTTCTGTAATATGGGCGAGGGCGCTTTGCGGGATGCCGCTGCCGTTGTCCGTGACGGTTACGATGCATCCGTTGTCTGTCATCGTTAAGCCGACCTTTATCATGCCGCCGCTCGTCAGTGCTTTTCTTGCGTTTTCAATCAGGTTGACAAGCAGCGAGCCGAAAAAATCGGTATCCAGCATACAAAATCCCGGTTCGCAGTCACAGGTCAGTGTAATCTGCTCTTTTGCAAGCACGGGTTTTAAATGGGCGACAAGGCTCGTAATAATATCCGCGGCACAGGCTTTGGTAAGGGTAAACGATTCATGTTCAGACACGAAAATATCGAGCAGCTTTAACGACAGGCGTTCTAACCGCTTTCCTTCAGAAAAAATGTATTTTGCCGCGTCCGCCTCGTCCTCTTTGGAAAGCGTCTGGCTGCGCAGCAGGTCGGCGTAGCCGATAATGGATGTCATCGGCGTTTTCAGCTCATGCGTAAAGTTTCCGATAAACTGGTTTTGGCGCTCCATCGCATCCTGAAGCTGTTCAATGCTGTTTTGCAGATGGTCTGCCATCAGGTCAAAATCCCTGGATACGGCGCCAACCTCATCGTTGCTCTTAATCCTGCTGCGGTAGTCGTAGTTGCCGCAGGCGATTTCACGCGAGGCTTTGGATAAGCGCGCCAGCGGCCTGGTCAGGAAAAAGGCAAGAATATAGGATAAGCACGCACATGCTGCGATCAGGATAATAAAAATCTGCTGAAACAGCTCCTGCTGCTGGGTGCGCGACTCATAGACAGAAGAAATATTATAAGCTGCTTCCAGATAATAAACCTCCTTGCCGACAAAAAAAGAACCAGATAACTGGAGGTAATAACAGGTATCCGGCGCTGAAAAAATCGTGCAGGCAAGGTGCGACGTGTCGATTTGGCCGGAGAGGTCTTTAAAGTGTGCGGCGACAGCGCCTTTGGAATACAAGATCCCGGACTCCGAATGAAGCTGCAGTGCCGCTCCAAAGGCATCCTGCGCGGAGAGCTGCTCCAATATTTTTGTAATGTCCTTTTCGTCTGTCCATTCGTCCATATGGTTCACGATTTGCAGGGTATTTAAGATCATGCGGTAAGATTCGTGCGCGGTTTTCTTTTCCTGCTGCAAAGAGGTGTAAAAGGTAGTGGAAATCAGGGCGCTTCCTCCTGCTCCGAAAAAAAGCGCCATCAGTATAATCATGCAGCAGGTAGCTTTCAGCCGGAATTTCATATGGATACCTCAAGACGGTAGCCGACTTTATTGACGGCAAGCAGTTCTTTTTCCAGATGTGCCTTGCGGCGCAGCCTCTGGATATGCAGGTCGACCGTTTTGCTGCCGTAGATAAATTCTTTTTCCCAGATCCGCTCGTAGATCGTCTCGCGGTAGAGCGCCGTATTCGGATTTTGCACAAATAATAATAACAGCTCGTACTCTTTTGGAGTCAGGGCAATATCGCAGCCGTCTCTTGTGACTTTTCGGGATTTGGTATCGATGGTAAGCCCGGCTGCGTAGATGATTTCTTCGGTTTTATGGTAACGCCGCAGCACGACGTCGATGCGCGCCAGCAGCTCAATAATTTCAAACGGCTTTACGATATAGTCCTCGGCGCCCATGCGCAGCCCTTTGACTTTGTCGGCAACAGAATCTTTTGCAGTAATAAAAATCACGGGGATGCCAAGCGGCCGGATGTATTCTAGCAGCTCAAAGCCGTCGATATCCGGCAGCATAATATCGAGTAAAATAAGATCGTAGCTGCCTGTTTCGATCAAATCGGCAGCTTCGGTGCCGTTAAAGGCACAGTCGCACAGATATCCGGCATTTTTTAAGCTCAGCCTTATCAGGTTGGAGATCGGTTTCTCGTCTTCTGCGATCAGTATATGAATCAAGGTAAGTTCCTCCGCATTAAATTTGGTGTAATTATGCGCCTTTACTTTACGACATAAAAGCATCAAAACGGCAAATAATTATTATGGAAATTGTAGCAAAGAACTATAGAAAAAGCAAACAGAATGCGTTATACTCTCAGTAGGATTTTATTAAAAGCATACAGGAGGAAAACAAAATGGGAAATGTAAGACGTGTATTTGCTGAAAAGAAGCCGCCGTTTGCGGTAGCCGCAAAGTCGCTGCTGCATGAGATCAGGCATTATCTGGGCATTGCAGGCGTTACGGGTGTGCGCGAGCTGATCCGTTATGATGTGGAAAATATTTCAGACAAGACGTTTGAGATAGCAAAAGTAACTGTATTTTCGGAGCCGCCGGTGGATTGGATCTATGAGGAAACGTTTGACGAAAAAGGCGCCAGGGTATTTTCGGTTGAATATCTGCCGGGGCAGTTTGACCAGAGGGCGGATTCGGCAAAACAGTGTATCCAGCTATTAAACAGTAACGAGGAGCCGGTAGTGCGTACAGCCGTTACGTATGTGATTGACGGGGACATCAGTGACAGCGAGTGGGAAGCGATTAAAAAACACTGCATCAATCCGGTGGATTCCAGAGAGAGCGGCATGGAAAAGCCGGGCACGCTGATCCAGCAGTTTGACGAGCCAGGCGACGTGGCTGTATTTGACGGCTTTATCCATATGCAGGATGCGCAGCTTAAAGAGCTGTACGATTCTTTAAACCTTGCGATGACGTTTCAGGATTTTTTGCATATCAGGGGCTATTTTGAAAACGAGGAAAAGCGCGACCCTTCTGTGACCGAAGTGCGCGTGCTCGATACGTACTGGTCTGACCACTGCCGCCATACGACGTTTTTAACCGAGCTTACGGACGTATCGTTTGCGGACGGCTATTACCGCGCGCCAATCGAACAGACGTATGCGCACTATCTGGATTCGTTTCAAAACCTGTATACCGGCAGGAGCGACAAGTTTGTCTGCCTGATGGATCTGGCGCTGATGGCGATGAAGCGGCTGAAACAGGAAGGAAAATTACAGGATCAGGAAGAGTCGGATGAAATTAATGCCTGTTCGATTGTCGTCCCGGTGCAGGTCGATGGAAAGACCGAGGAGTGGCTTGTAAATTTTAAAAACGAGACGCACAACCACCCGACCGAAATCGAGCCGTTTGGCGGGGCTGCCACTTGCCTGGGCGGAGCAATCCGTGACCCGCTGTCCGGGCGTACGTACGTGTACCAGGCAATGCGTGTGACAGGCGCGGCAGATCCGACGCTTCCGGTCAGCGAGACGTTAGAAGGCAAGCTGCCGCAGAAAAACCTCACAAGGGGCGCGGCAAGGGGCTATTCTTCTTATGGCAACCAGATCGGGCTTGCGACTGGCTATGTAAAGGAAATCTATCATCCAGACTATGTGGCGAAGCGGATGGAGATCGGTGCCGTAATGGGCGCTGCGCCAAGGGCAGCCGTACAGCGGCTGACGTCTGATCCGGGCGATATGATTGTGCTGCTCGGCGGGCGTACCGGACGCGACGGATGCGGCGGCGCGACGGGCTCTTCTAAGGCGCATACGACGCAGTCCATCGATACGTGCGGCGCAGAAGTGCAAAAAGGCAACGCGCCGACCGAAAGAAAGCTCCAACGGCTGTTCCGCACGCCGGAAGTATCGAAAATCATAAAAAAATGCAATGATTTCGGCGCGGGCGGCGTATCGGTCGCAATCGGGGAGCTGGCGGACGGGCTTCGCATCGAGCTGGACAAGGTGCCGAAAAAATATGCCGGGCTGGACGGTACGGAGATTGCGATTTCCGAATCACAAGAGCGTATGGCATGTGTGATTGCGCCGGAAAATCTGGACCGGTTTTTAGCATATGCAAAAGAGGAAAACCTAGAAGCCGTTCCTGTAGCGCAAGTAACGAAGGAGCCGCGGCTGGTGCTGCTGTGGCGCGGCAGGAAGATCGTCAATATATCCAGGGCGTTTTTAAATACAAACGGCGCGCACCAAAAAGCAGCCGTTGCCGTAGAGATGCCGTTGAAAGAAGAAAATTTTTTCGGGAAGCTGGAGCTAGAGCAAGTCAAAAGCGACGTGGAAGCAGGCGATATCCGTGCCGCATGGCTGCATACGCTTTCCGACCTGAATGTATGCTCGCAAAAAGGGCTTGTAGAGATGTTTGACGGCTCAATCGGCGCAGGCAGCGTCTTTATGCCGTACGGCGGGCGCTACCAGCTTACAGAGACACAGGCAATGGTGGCGAAGCTTCCGGTACTGCATGGCAGGACAGACACGGTTACGATGATGGCATATGGGTTTGATCCGTATTTATCGAGCTGGTCGCCGTACCACGGCGCTGTCTATGCCGTATTGGAGTCGTTGTCAAGAATCGTTGCAGCAGGCGGCGATTACAGCAAGGTAAGGTTTACGTTCCAGGAATATTTCCGCAGAATGAGTAAGGAGCCGTCCCGCTGGAGCCAGCCGTTTGCCTCGCTGCTTGGAGCTTATGCGGCGCAGATCGGGTTTGGACTGCCGTCGATTGGCGGAAAGGATTCGATGTCTGGGACGTTTAACGAAATTGATGTGCCGCCGACACTCGTTTCGTTTGCCGTAGACACGGCAAAGCAGCAGGATATTATTACACCGGAGTTAAAGGCTGCGGGAAATAAGCTGATCCGCTTGTCTGTGGAGACAGACGAATACGACCTGCCAGTATATGAGCGTGTAAAAGTATTGTATGATACGGTGCATACGCTGATCCAGCAGGGCGTCCTGCTTTCTGCCTATGTACCAGACGGCAAAGGGATTGCAGCGGCAGTAAGCAAAATGGCGTTTGGCAACAAGCTGGGCGTGTGCCTGGATGCCAATGCCGTATCCGCGCAGCAGCTTTTTGCACCGGATTTTGGCAGCTTTGTGGCAGAAGTGCCAACAGACCGGCTTTCCCAGGCGAAAGAGGCTGTCCGCGGCGCAGGGCTTCTGGATGCGTACACAGTGATTGGCGAAGTGACAGCAGACGGCGCTTTTTGCTATGGCGACGTGCGCATTTCTATGGACGAAGCGCTTTTGGCTTGGACGCAGACGCTGGAAAAAGTATTTCCGACCGTTGCACAAGAAGGGAAAGAAGAGGTGCGTACGCAGGTATACAAGGCGGACAGCATCTATGTATGCAGGCAAAAAAACGCGCAGCCAACGGTATTTATCCCGGTATTTCCGGGCACCAACTGCGAGGATGACGCTGCAAGGGCGTTTGTACGCGCAGGGGCAAAGACGATTGTAAAAGTGTTTAAAAACCTGGACGGCGCGGATATCCGCGATTCGGTAGAAGAATTTGCGCGTGCCATTCAGCAGTCCCAGATCTTAATGTTCCCGGGCGGATTTTCCGCGGGCGACGAACCGGAAGGCTCCGCGAAGTTTTTTGCCAATGTATTTCGAAACGAGCGGATCAGGGAAGCGGTTATGCGCCTGCTAAACGAAAGGGACGGCTTGGCGCTTGGCATCTGCAACGGCTTTCAGGCGCTGCTCAAGCTGGGGCTTTTGCCGTACGGCGAAATCACACAGCAAAAAGCGGACTCGCCGACACTGACCTACAATACGATCGGGCGCCATATTTCCAAGATGGTATATACAAAGGTCGTATCCAATAAGAGCCCGTGGCTTAGTAAGGCAGCGCTTGGCGGCGTCTATACAAATCCGGCGTCCCACGGCGAAGGGCGGTTTGTCGCCAATGAAGAATGGCTGCAAAAGTTGTTTGCAAACGGGCAGGTTGCCACCCAGTATGTCAACGAAGCCGGCGTGCCGACGATGGACGAGGAGTGGAATATTAACGGCTCGTATCTAGCGGTCGAAGGCATTACCAGCCCGGACGGGCGCGTCTTTGGAAAGATGGCGCATTCTGAGCGGCGCGGGGAGTCGGTGGCTGTAAATATTTATGGGGAGCAGGATCTTAAGCTGTTTGAGTCTGGGGTGGCTTATTTTCAGTAAATAAGCGCCGGATTCTGTGCAAGATGTTGAAAACAGATAGGTTTTATGGTATGCTTTAAAAGCTGTTGAACCTCCGGCAGAAAGGAGGTGAAGTATTTATGATAGATTTCTTGGTCGAAATCATTGTCTCTGTTGTGGCAGAAGTAGCAACACATTACATCTGCAAATGGCTGGACAGGGATGAAAGCGACAGCCTGGAATAGCTCACCGTAATGAGCGAGAAAACCCCCGAAGTGGCTGCTCCGGGGGTTTTCGTTTGCCATACGGCATTTGTAACACTGCTGTCGTATTTATGACAGGCTTTCTTGGTCGTTGTTTTAGACTTTTCGTCTAAAAGCATTATAGCATATGCGGTTTCAGATTGCAATATTCTAAAAATTTTTCAAATATAGATTCTTATTGAAGTCAAGATCGCCTTAAAAAAAGTCAAATACACCCCTTTTATCAAAACCGATAAAGCGGTATTATCATCTATGTCAGGAACGCCTGACAGACACAACAAAAAAACATAACATAGAGGATACGACAAAAAGGAGTGAATCATAAAATGGCAGCAATGACAAATCATACAGGGTACAAGACAAATGACAGCCAGCAAACAGGCGGCATCAAAGAACGTTTTCCGAATTATCTGCGTGCATATGGCACACAGCCGGTATGCGGCGTATTGGCGGTAAACCGCAGTGCGGATATGTACCGAAATTTTTCCGTATTAAATAGCGGCAGATAAAACAGGGCGCTTTTTCTGTCTATATCTTTTCATAAGATATAGGTGAGATGGAAAGCGCCCTGTTTTTTGCCGTTAAGAATTCAGCGCTACAGCTCTTCGAGATCTTCCTTCCAGTGCATTCGCTGGTCTTTTGCATCATCCCGGTATTTTCTGCGGTACTGCGAGGGCGTGATGCCTTTTTTTTGTTTGAACGCTTTTGAAAAGACCAGCGGGTCTTGGTATCCGCAGGAGAGTGCAACGCCGCTGATTGGCAGCTCGCTGACGGTTAAAAGCTCTGCGGCGCAGGTAATCCGGCAGTTGGTAAGGTAGTCCTGCGGCGATACGCCAAGGTTTCTGCGAAACAGGGTGTACAAATAGCTGCGGTCAATGCAGACATAGGCGGCAATGTCCGCAACGTGGATCGTGTTGGAATAGTTGTTATGTATATATTCGAGCGCCCTGCGAATATACAGGTTGTCTCCGTCCGTACGTGAAGTCGGGAAGGCTGAAATGTCCCGGGCAAGTACAGCAAAAAACGAGTATAAAAGGCTTTGCATGAAAAATTGATCCGTAGGGCTTGACGTATTGTTTTTCAGCATATTGAAAACGATCTGTTTCAGCTCGCTGCTGTGGCTGCTCCGGTAGGTCAGATGGCCGCTGCTTAAGCCGATGGAACGCAGGTATTCGCCTGCCTTGTCTCCGTGAAACCCGATCCACAAATAAGTCCAGGGTTCTTTTTCATCAGCCTGGTAAAAGGTCTGTACATTGGGTTCGATTAAAAAGCCCTGCCCTGCCTGCAAGGCGTACTGGACGTCTCCTGCGTGGTAGCGGCCTTTTCCTTCGAGTATATAGTGCAGTATATAGTTCGGACGTACAGCGGGGCCGAAGCTGTGCAGAGGCTCGCATTTGGAATATCCGCACAGGCATAAGTACAGGTCGTTAAAGTTGTGGTCTGATAGATGCAGTACATATGAATTTTCCATAATCCTGGCGTCCTTTTTGATATCGATATCATTATAGCTGAACGATAAAGTCCTCTTTATGGTCGGTCAACTGCTTTTCGTTGTACAAGATCGCATCCGCCTTGTGCAGCCGGTAGTTTCTAGGACTCATGCCGAACTTCTTTTTAAAGGCTTTGGAAAAATTCAACTGGTCTTCATATCCGATGGCGTTCGAGATCTCTTTGATGGCGTCAGGCGTGCTGACTAAGAGGTTTGCCGCCTTGTGCATACGAAAATCAATCAGGAATTTTTGTATGGACATGCCAAGCTCCTTTTGAAAGGCGCAGTTTAAGTACGCCCGGCTGATGCCAAGATGCCCGGCAATATCGGATACATTGATCCCGTCCTTGTAATAATATTTGATATGCTCAATCGCCAGTTCCACATAAGCTTTTGTGCCGTAGTTGTTGCTGTCTGAGACACGCTTGTGGCTGAGCTTTTCATGGTTGTCTGCAAGCCTGGAAAAAAGCATAAGCATCCATGCTTCCCGGCGCAGGTCATTTACAAAAGTAAGCGCCTTGCAGTCTAAAATATTGTTAATGCAGTCCATAACGATATCCGGCTGGACAGGTGACGGAAGCACCCATTTATTCGCAGAAAAGCCGCATTGCCGCATAATCGTGTCTGCCCGGATGCCGTTAAAGCCGATCCATGCGTAATGCCAGGGATCAATGGCGTCGGAGCCGTAAGTAACCGGCTCGCCCGGACGGATCAAAAACATCTGGCCCGCGGACAAGGTAAAAATATTCCCGTTTTTCATAGAATAAAAGCCTTTGCCTGAAAAAATAAAGTGCAAAATAAATTCGTCCCGCGCGCCGGAGCAGATATGGGATGGTTCGCATCGCTCCTTTCCGGCGTGAATCAGGCTGATATCCAGGGATGTTTCCCGAAGGTGCTCCAGACAACGGAAAGTAACACTATCAGTATATTTTACATTGCGCATAATCGGTTTCTCCTTTATTTTATAATATTTTTCTGAGTGTAAAGCTTTAAGTTAAAAATATAAAATAAATAAAAACATGTAAAAAAGATAGGAACTGTAGATCATAAAAAAATAAGACTCTAAGTAATTTTGTAAAAAAACGTTACTTTTTCGTTGTTTTGCCTAAAGTACTGCGTATTTTTTTGTTGTCTGGAGTAAAATATCTATAAATATCGCTGTGATTTTAGCGGAACGATTCAGCCTTTTTTTATTATACCATATAATCTATGATTTTGCTATAACGAAATTAACATAAAAAGATTAGATTATTCCATTTATGAAATATGCACAATAAAGTACAATATCATCGAGCAAAAAAGTACTTAAATCATAAAAGGAGGAAGTAAGTATGAAAAACAAAAAACGGCTCATTGCACTTGGACTTGCGGCAACGATGGTGGCTGGAATGGTCACAGCCTGCGGCGGCGACAATGGCGGAAGCAGCAATGGCGGCGGAAGCAGCGAAGGTACGGAACAGGGTTCCGGCACAGAAGGATCTGACGGCGGTTCATCCTCAGGAGGGGGGGAGCTTCAGGTCAATATCTGGGATAACTATCAGCTTGACGGCTTACAGGCGATTGCGGATGCATGGACTGAAGAGTCTGGAATTAAGGTTAATATCAATGTCGTTACATGGGACAGCTACTGGACATTATTAAGTTCCGGCGCACAGGGCGGCGAGATGCCGGACGTTTTCTGGATGCATTCCAATACGGCGCAGATGTATATGGAAAACAACCTGCTGTTAAATCTGGATGACTACATCGCAAAAGACGACAAGATCGACATGGCAAACTACTATGAAGGAATTGTAAATCTGTACAATTCAAACGGTTCTCAGTATGCGATCCCGAAGGATCATGATACGATCGCACTGCTTTATAATGAAGCGCTGTTTAAAAAATATAATGTAGACACCCCTACGGATGACTGGACATGGGAAGATGTCTATGAAGCAGCGAAAAAGATTACAGAAGCAGGCAAAGCAGACGGCGTATACGGCTACGGCGTCAATGTATCAAACAACCAGGACGGCTGGTATAATATTTTAGAAGATTACGGCGCACAGGTAATTACAGATGACCATAAGGGAACGACGATCGGTTCAGAAGAAGGTAAAGCTGGTATGGAAATGGTACGTAAGATTCTGACAGTTTCTGCTCCTCAGAGCGTGGTAGCTGAATCTGGTACAGATTCCTTATTTACTTCAAACCTGCTCGGTATGATTACACAGGGTTCCTGGATGGTAAATACATATTATACAGCAGAAAATTCTGCGGATTACAAGTGGGCGCTGCTTCCATATGCAGACGTGAACGGAAACGGCCAGTGTGACGAAGGCGAAAGAAAATCTGCATACAACGGCCTTGGCTGGGCAGCATCTGCAAACTGCTCAAATCCAGACGCGGCATACTCTCTGATTTCTTACTTCTGTTCTGAAGAAGGCCAGAAGAAGCAGGCAGAGCTGGGCGTTGCGATGGCTGGTTATGTAGGTGCGTCCGATGCGTTTATCAACGCGTTTGAAGGCACAGACCTTTCTGCATTTACAAAAATTGAAGAAGAAGGTACGCTGTTCTTCCGTCCTTATACGCGCAACACAACGGTATGGGAAGATGCGCTCCAGCAGGCAGGCGGCTTCTTAGAGCCGTGGCAGAACCCGGAAGATCCAGAACTGATGTCCAAGGCATGTGACAATGCGCAGACAATTATCGAAAATGCGATTGCAAACGAATAAGTAATGTATAGAGGTTCACCATATCATACAGCAGTCCGGCACTGCCGGATTGCTGTATGCAGATTGAGATAAGGAGGGTGACAATGAAGCAGAAAATGACATTGGCTGAAAAAAGAGAGGCAGTATGGGGATGGGCATTTATCATTCCTACAATGTTAGGGCTTTTAATTTTGAATTTCTATCCGATTTTTGATACGATCTACCAGTCCTTCTTTAAGACGGGTGATTTCGGACTTGGAAATGTATTTATCGGCCTTAAGAACTATCAGGATATGCTGTTTGGATCAGGCAAAGCAGAGTTATGGCAGTCGCTTTGGAATACGATCAAATATGCAATTATCGAAGTACCGTTTTCGGTTGTAATTTCTATTACATTAGCGGTATTCTTAAATCGTAAGATGAAAGGCCGTTCGGTATACCGTACGATCTTCTTCCTGCCTATGGTCTGTGCTCCGGCAGCCGTAGCGATGGTATGGAAATGGCTGTACAACCAGCAGTTTGGTTTATTAAACAACGTATTCCATACAAATATTGCATGGATTTCCAATCCGAATATTGCATGGGCATGTATCGCTATTATCGGTGTATGGTCAATTATCGGTTATAACATGGTACTGTTTCTCGGCGGACTTCAGGAAATACCAGGAGATTATTACGAAGCGGCAAGGATCGACGGTGCCAGCGGTATCCGACAGTTCTTTAGCATCACAATGCCTCTTCTTTCACCAACTACATTTTTTATTGTACAGACCCGTATTATCGGTGCGCTGACAATCTTCGATTTGATGTTCATGGTTATGGATAAGACGAACCAGGCGTTAAATAAGACACAGTCTATCGTATATGTATTTTATCAGTATTCGTTCACAAACGGAAACAAAGGCGTGGGCGCTGCAATCGTAGTGATTCTGCTTGTATTTATTATGATCCTTACGGTCATCTTGCAGAAGTTGGAAAAGAAACTTGTATACCATAACTAAAGGGAGGAAAGAATATGGAAAGCTATGAAATGAAACAGAGGCTGACATCCATTCTCATTCATGCGATTCTGATCATCTTTTCGATCATTATGATCGTACCGTTTGCATGGATGGTCCTCACAGCATTGAAGACAAACCAGGAAGCGATTTCTGTAAATCCGTTTTACATATTCCCGCAGAGCGGCTGGCACTGGGAAAACTTTGGGACGGTATGGAAAAACTATAACTTTGTCATCCTGTATAAAAACACATTGCTGATGATTTTCTTCCGTGTATTGTGTGCCTGCCTGACGGCAACGATGGCTGGCTACGCATTTGGGCGGCTGAATTTCCCTGGAAAGAAGATTATGTTCTCGCTTGTACTCGTACAGATGATGGTTCCTGGACAGATCTTTATTATTCCGCAGTACCTGATGATTTCTAAGATGGGAATGATGAATACTACGTTCGGCCTTGTATTTCCGGGTCTTGTTACGGCGTTTGGCACCTATTTGTTAAAGACTGGCTACGAAGGGCTTCCAAAGGATCTGGAAGAGGCGGCATCACTGGACGGCTGTAATATCGGACAGCGGTTCTTAAAGATTATGATGCCTTTAACACGTTCTTCTATGGTATCACTCGGTATCTTTACAGCGGTATTCGCGTTTAAAGACCTGATGTGGCCGATGATTGTCTGCACAAAGGCAGAGACAACGACACTTTCCGCAGCACTTGCAAAGATGCAGGGACAGTTTACGAGCGATTATCCTGCAATGATGGCAGCGGCAGTGCTTGCAGTTGTACCAATGCTTGTTATTTATGTAATCTTCCAGAAGCAGTTCGTGGAAGGTATTGCAACTTCCGGCGGGAAGCTGTAAAGCAAATAAATTTGTGGCAAAGAGGCCGGGTGTTGACAGGTGTTGGCATCCGGCCATTTATGAACAGGTTTTCATAAAACAGGAGACAGAAAAAAGCGAGAAACCGCGATATGAAACAGAGGTGTTGAAAAATGGATGGACGGAAAGTATATTTAAAAGCATTGCTGGCTGAAGAAAAAAAGAAGGTCGCAGGACTTGATTTTCGCAAAAAACTGGAGTATATTTGGGAGTATTATAGATTATGGATTATTGGTGTCGTATGTGCGGTTGCCCTGCTTATTTCTTTTGCCGTCCATTTTTTGTACACACCAAGGGAAAACTGGTTTTACGGCGTTTTTGCAAATACGTATGCGCAGGTCGGCGAGCATTCCGCGTTTTGGAACGGATTTGTGGAATATGCGCAGCTTGACACAAGGGAAAAAAATGTGGTATTTAATAATAACTGCTATTTTGACCCTGCAAAGGACAGTTATAATCAATATTATAACGCATTTGTGGCATATGTGGATTCAAAGACAATGGATATTGTAACAATGGAGACAGAGGACTTGCGGGCGCTGGGGGAAAAGGGGCGGCTGATGGATCTGTCGAATAAAGAGATCGCCGGCTCTTTGGCTGAAAAATATGCAGACAGGCTTATTTATGCTACTCCAAAAGATAAAGAGTACAGTACACAGCCGATACCAATCGGCATCGACTTAAGCGATACTTGTCTGGTCACAGAGTTTGGCTTGTACACACAAAGCTGTGCCCTGGGAGTATCGTCCCTTGCACCGCATTTAGATAAAATAGAACTGTTTTTGGAGTATGTATTGAGCTGGGAGGAAGCAAATGAGTAATCTGCTGGGTGGTTTTTTATCAAATGACAGTACCTTTGGGAGAATCATGGCAAGGATCTGGGTGGTCGTTGCGGCAAATATCCTGTTTGTGCTCTGCACGGTTCCAGTTATTACGGCAGGGCCTGCGTTTGCGGCGCTTCATTTTACGATTATGAAGATGCTGCGCGGAGATTTGGATTTAAATCCGTTTGCTACGTTTTGGGAAGGATTTAAGACGAATTTTAAGCAGGCGGCAGTGACATGGCTGGCGCTGCTGGCACTTGCTGTAATGGTGCGGCTGGAATGGTTCTGGTGCGGGCAGTTTGGCGGTGTTTTTAAGATCTTTCAGATTGGGCTTGCGGCGATTTCAGGAGCAGCGCTGGTGATCGGGCTGTATATGTTTCCGACGATGGCTGCGTTTCAGGCGGGCTTAAAAGAGCTTGTAACAGACAGCCTGTTTTTTGCGTTTCGCAAGCCGCATTATTTGATCGTCGTTTTATTTTTCAGTGTGTTTCCGATGTTTTTGACATTTTTGGATATCCAGATGCTGCCGCTTTATGCGTTTATCTGGGTAACCTGCGGGTTTTCGCTTGTATGTCTGGTAACGGACAGCCTTCTTTTACGGGAATATGAGCCATACCTGCCGAAGGTGGATGAATACGGCAACAGGGTGGAAGACTAAATATGTGAGAGGTGACAATATGAAACATATTACTTACAATGAAAAGACAAAAGTGTTTAAGCTCCATACGAAGAACAGCGTATATCAAATGCAGGTGAGGGATTATGATACGCTTGCCCATTTATATTATGGATCGGATATCGGGGACAGCGATGCGTCACACCGCATTATCAGTCTGGACCGGGGGTTTTCCGGCAATCCGTATGAAGCAGGGGATGACCGTACGTTTTCTTTGGATGTGCTGCCACAGGAATATTCTGGATATGGAAACGGGGATTACCGGATCAATGCGATCGAGATGACGCATGAGGACGGCAGCGATGCGATCCATCTGCGCTATGAGTCTTACCGCATGTCGGAAGGCAAATATTCCCTGCACGGGCTTCCTTGTATGTTTGGCAGCGAGGAAGAAGCAGAGACGCTTGAGATCGTGATGTACGACCGCATTACAAACCTTAAGGTACACCTGCTTTACGGGGTGTTTTATGACCTGGATGTAATTACGCGTGCGGTTCGGATTGAAAACCAGGGAGACAAGACCGTGACAATCCAGCGTGCGATGTCAATGGAGATGGATTATCCGAACAAGCATATGGATTTGATTCATTTTTACGGCAGGCATTCGATGGAACGCCTGACCGAGCGGCTGCCGCTGTATCATGGCGTGCAGTCTGTGGAGAGCAAGCGCGGGATGTCCAGCCACCAGCACAATCCGTTTGTGATCCTCTGCGATAAGCCGACGAGTGAAACGCACGGGGACTGCTATGGATTTGCACTCGCCTACAGCGGCAACTTCCGCTGTGAGATCGAGGTTGACCAGATGGAACAGACAAGGCTTGTCATTGGGATTCATCCGTATCATTTTTCCTATCGGCTGAAAACCGGGGACATATTTGAGACACCGGAAGTCATTATGGCTTATTCGGCAAAAGGGCTGTCGGGGCTGTCGCATATTTACCATGACGCGTACCGCTCCAACTTAATCCGCAGCAAATACGTGACCGCGCCAAGGCCGGTGCTTGTCAACAACTGGGAAGCGACGTATTTTGACTTTAACGAAGAGAAACTGTTTAATATTGCAAAGAACGCCAAGGAAATCGGGCTAGATATGTTTGTGCTCGATGACGGCTGGTTTGGCAAGCGTGATACCGACTATTCCGGGCTGGGCGACTGGGTAGTGAACGAATCCAAGATCAAGGGCGGCCTGCCGCAGCTTGTAAAGCGTATTAAGGGGCTTGGCATGAAGTTCGGCCTATGGATCGAGCCGGAGATGGTATCGGAAGACAGTGATTTGTACCGCAACCATCCAGACTGGATCCTGCGTATTCCGCAGAGGAATATGACAAGAAGCCGCCACCAGCTCAATCTGGATATTACAAGGAAGGAAGTGCGCGACTATGTCATGAAGCAGATCTTCCAGGTACTGGATAGCTGCGGGGTGGACTATGTCAAATGGGATATGAACCGCAGCGTTGCAAATGTCTATTCCTCAGCGCTGCCAAGAGAACGCCAGGGCGAGGTGTTCCACCGTTATATGTTAGGCGTCTATGAGATGATGGAGCAGCTTGTGACCAGATATCCTGATTTGCTGTTTGAAAACTGTGCGGGCGGCGGCGGCAGGTTTGATGCCGGGATGCTGTATTATTCGCCGCAGATCTGGTGCAGCGACAATACCGATGCGATTGACCGCTTAAAGATCCAGTACGGCACTTCTTTTGGCTATCCGATCAGTGCGATGGGAGCGCATGTGAGCGTATGTCCGAACCACCAGACCGGGCGTACGACGCCGTTTGAGACAAGGGCAGTTGTGGCAAGCGCAGGAACGTTTGGCTATGAGCTGGATTTGGAGCATTTGACAAAAGAAGAAAAGGAGACGGCAAAAGCACAGATCCAGGAATATAAAAAGATGGAGCACCTTGTGCAGACCGGGGATTATTACCGGCTGTCCAGTCCATTTAAAAACGATGACTATGTGATCTGGCAGTTCGTGTCCAAAGATAAAAAAGAGACGATTGTAAACGGGGTACAGCTCCGCAATGAGCCAAACCCGCATATCCATCTGATTTATCTGGAAGGATTAGACGCACAGGCGCATTATAAGGACGAGGCAACTGGAAGTATCTATACTGGCGCAGCGCTTATGAAGGCGGGAATCCCGCTGCCGGTGGGCGCCGGTGACTATCAGCCGATTAAGTTTCATTTTCGGATGGCTTAGGCTTTGCATGTGGCGGAAGCACTTTTACTGGAAGTGCCTTCCGCCATTTCCAGTTCTATTCTGCAAAACCACGAAAAATCTCTGAAAAATATTGATTTTGGTCAGATTGTCCGATATAATAAACTCAGCTTATGACGAACACGAGCGGATAAGAAAGCGAGGAAGATACGATGGGATTGTGGAAGAACCTGAAATACGTATTATCAGATGAATGCAACGGATTGCTGCGCCTGCTGGTAGATCATTATAATAGAAGGTCGGATAAAAATGAAAAAAGCATACGGGAGATTCTTGTAAAGGTACAGCAGACATTGGACGCACAGGAAGTATTGGACAACAATATGAGCGATTCCTACCAGGAGCTGAAAAACAGCCAGGAGTCGTTTGTCAAGGTGTCTGAACAGTGTGATAGTGTGCTTTCGCAGTGTGATACGATCGTATCGCAGATCACCCAGATCGAGGCCGATTCTGCGGCACGCGGGCAGGAGATCAAAGACCTGATCGGCGAAGAATTTGAAAAGCAAAAGGAAGAGATGAAAAAAAGCAGCCAGATGCTTGCGGCAAGAATCCGCGATGTACACATGTACTTAGAGGAAATCAATGCGCCAGACCCGGATGCGCCGAATGTCAATGAGCTGCTTGCGCGCATTGACGTGCTGGAAAAGAAAAACGCGGAGTACGAAAACAAGCTTGCTGCCGCGTTAAAAGAACTTGACGAGGCAAAACAGGCTTACGATACCGCGGATCAAAGCTTCCAGGAAGAAAAGCGCAAGGTATTTAACCTGTCCAAAAAGCTGGCACAGGCAAACAGCAAGATCAGCGACCTTTTAGTAAGGGTCAAAGACCGTTCCCTTGAGACGATGCTGCAAAGGGATGATATACAAAACCCGTTTGTCATTACCGAAAACAAAGAAAAGTATACGATTACAGCAGGCAATATCCAGGTGATGGTGACAAGGTTTGCAAATATGGCAGTGTTAGACCGCTTTTTCGAGAGCGTCCCGGATCACGATCCGTACAAAAAGATGTATGGCCAGTACCAGAGAGATATCCGCAGTACGGCAAGGCAGTTTACGCCAAGGTCAGAGCTGGAAGATGTTTTGCAGGCGTTTGTACAGGTCGTGCAGGAAGACTTGATTGCAAAGATGGTCGAAGCGATGTACCGCAGAATGCGTTCCGGCAACGCCGAGTTTGAAGAAAAGCTGTTAAGCGCGTTAAACCAGTATTTGGAAGCAATCGGCTTTTACTGCCGCGACGGGCTGAAGGTCGGAGAGGTCTTCCAGGAAGAAGACTTAAAAGATATGGAATGTGCAAAGGATGCGCGCGCGCAGGGCAGAGAGCAGGGAGAGATTTTAGAGATCCGGTTGTATCCGTATTATATCAATTTCATTGATAAATATGGAAAACGAAGAAAAATGCATACAAAAGGGATGATGACAGTAGCGGCATAGCGGCAAAGATCAGGCAGGAAAGCATTCGTCTGGAGCGGATGCTTTCTTTTAATTTTAGGATTCCGGTGTGAGGTGTGATTTGCGTTTCCAGAGTGATCGCAAGATATATGTGTCAGGCATTTGACCAGGGAATCGGCATTGCGGTATGGATGATGAATCGACAGCAGCATATGCAGGCATCAGCGATCGGGCAGATGACGCTTGCGATCGAGGTTGGGGATATTTTAAGAAATACCAAGGCAGACGATGCGGTTGGAAAGCTGAACGATTATTTTGCCGCAAAGGGGACGCCGTTTTGCCCGATTGTAGAATCCGGGATGATTACCGATATCAGCATTGTTTCACAAGGCGGATTTGACACAGGGGTAACGACTGTCCGTGCGGACAGCGGAGAGACATACAAGGCAGCGAGACGTATGTGGGACAAAGGATCGCCCTTACGCAGACAAAGGCAAACGAGCGCTGGTACGATCTGCCGGAATGCTATAGCTGTTGGGATGAGGTAATGGTCAGTGCCGGATACCGCAGTGTAAAGCCAGAAGTCAAATTTTGGTAAACGATTATCAGCCTTTCCTGTCTGAGGCGCCAAACCGCAGGCAGGATAAGGCAAGTGCGGCAAGCGTGATTAAAATGGTGGCAGGCAGCAAAGGGAGCCATTTGACAGTTGTATGAAAGATACCTTTTGCAGCTTTTCCATAGGCAACCATAAGCAGGTAAAACGGATAGCTCGCAGGGAATAAATAAAAAAACTTGGACTGAATGATCAGTACCGACGGCACGATGGAAATAAGCCCGATGCCTGCGGATAAAACCGGAGTCCGTATCCATACGGCGAGCATCCAAAAGACCGCTGCTACAGGGACAGCGCCCGCGTAGATCTGCGCTGTGGTACGAATTACATAAAGCGGCTCTAACAGCAGATTGTAATGCTGCAACTTAGAAGCGGCAAGCGCACTTAAATAGTAAGCGCCAACGCTTAATACCATCTGAACCGCTAACAGGCAAAGCAGCATCGTAAATTTTGTCAGGTTAAGCACTGCCATATTTACCGGGAGCGAGAGCATTTTAAGCATTCCGCGCTGGCTGCGCTCGGTTTGGATCAGCAGGATCGTACAGATCACCAAAGACGCCGGGATCATAAACCATGCCATGCCCATAAAGCCCTGAATAAAAAAGTTTTTTTCAGGCGTAATCGGAATTCCGCGCCGGTCAAAGTTTATGTCGGCATGGATAATGCCGGGAATCCACAGAAAAACAACCGGGAGCAGTAAGAGCAGAAAAATATGCGTGCGGCGCAGTTTTTTACGTTCTGCGCCAATCAGACAAAGAAAATTCAAGAAAAACACCTCCTTAATTTGATCATCAGCAGCTTAACAGCTAAAAACAGCACGGATTCAGCCGCACATGCCGACAAAAAGCGTCTTTGTGTTTCGGCATCTGCAAGCTCTGCAAACGTAAGATACGGGGAATTGAACGGGCAGAGGCTAAAAAACAGGCTGTCTTTTGGAAACATGGAACACGTAAACATAAATAGCACGCCGATGCCTAGGGATACCCACATATTTTTACAAACAGAAGCAAACAGCAGCATCAGGATGACTGTAGGCAGGGCAGCCGCAAAGGAAAAACCGCACGTTTTTAAAAGTGCGCTCAGCCGCATTTCATAATCCGCAAACCAGTACTTGCCGCACAGTGCCAGCACAATGGTTTCAAGCAGCAGCATTACGGCGATGCAGGATAAAAACAGCAGCAGTTTTGCGCAAAACAGCCTGCTTTCTGTTACAGGAAGGGTTTCCATTTTTTGCGCGCCGTTGTCTGCAAATTCGGTGTAATACATCATGCACGTGCAGCAGATAACGAGAAAAAGGTTGAGCATCGTCATAAGCTGCCAGTTGGCATCCGTCAGTATGCGAAACGGGTCGCCTGGCTGTGCGGTAAAGGTATCGGAACGGACGCTCATATGGATGGGCGGGATTGCTGCCGCAAGCGCCGTACCGCCAAGGAATGCGGGAAAATAGCCGGTATGCCTGAGTTTTTTTGCTTCTAATAAAACAATCATCGCTTTATACCTCCCCGTTTTTTGTTGTCTGCGTCAATCAGCGCAAGAAACGTATCTTCCAGGCTGTCGGTAGGGAATCCTGCGGCATGGGCTTTTTCTTTTAGCTGGCTGGCAGTCCCTTCAAAAAGCAGCCTGCCGCGGTTTAGGATACCGATATCGTCTGCCAGCAGCTCGATTTCCGAGAGCAGATGGGAGGAGACGAGTATCGTGCAGTTATAAGTCTGCGGCAGGGAACGGATCAGCGTGCGGATCTCATGGATGCCTGCCGGGTCAAGCCCGTTGGTCGGTTCGTCTAAAATCAGGATCGGCGGCATACCAAGCAGTGCACCCGCAAGCCCCAGCCGCTGTTTCATGCCGAGGGAGTATTTTTTCGCAGCGCGTTTTTGATAAGGCGCAAGCCCGGTAAGCTCTAGCACATCGGCGACGCTTTGTTTTGGAAGCCCAAGGATGCTTCGCAGGATATCCAGGTTTTCTTCTCCGCTCAGGCTGCCGTAAAAGGCAGGCGCTTCAATAAACGAGCCGATTTCTTTTAAGATCTCCATGCGGTCACCGGGATAAGATTTTTTTCCGATATGAAAGCTCCCGGCGGTCGGCTGCGCAATGCCAAGCAGCATCTTCATCGTCGTCGATTTCCCAGCGCCGTTCGGGACTAAAAATCCATAGATCCTGCCTTTTTGAATGTGCAGGTTGATGTTGTTGACGGCGGTAAAGCTGCCGTATTTTTTGGTTAGGTTTTTGGTTTCGATCATGTACATTAGTGGTGGCTCCTTTCTTTGATAAAACATAAAATAATTTTTATTTTCATTTGGAGGACGCCGGGAGAGCGGATGGGCACACCCTGGCTGCGTCCGTTCCAGAATGGTAAGAAGCTCTAAGCATTCTGCTGGTACGCTGTGGCTGTGGACGGTCGCGCCACCTAGTTCGCTGCCTGCTGGCAGCTAAAGGTGCCGCTTGGCTGCGCCCCTGGTTGCCCGGCAGAATACCAAGAGCTTCTAACCATTCTTCCAAAGCCGCCGCCAGGGTGTGCCCATCCGCTCTCCCGGCTGTGCTTCGTAAATGCAGCGAAAGCCTATTGCCTGCTGTCTTTTAGTTGGTGCAAATTTCCCTTAATGTGGGGAATATATCTGACAGTACTCGTACAGCATTGCAGAAATAACAGTGCATACAGCACCCACTATTTCTGCCATCACTGCGTTGTCGTCAGTCAACGATGCACCCGGCATCGCCTCCTTCCTCCGCCTTGCGCTGACAAAAATAACGTGCACTGTATTCACTGTTATTTCTGCAACGCTGTACTAATGCCAGACAAAAGTTCGACGTCTATGTAGGTGCATCGACTAGACGATGTGTTGGTGCGAACCAGGCAGTTTAGAAGTCCGACTTCAAGTTTGTTTTGCAACATTTGCAAAGAACAGCCGGGAGAGCGGATGGGCATCTCCTGGCGGCGGCTTTGAAAGAATGCTTAGAAGCCCTTAGTATTCTGCCGGGCAACCAGGGGCGCAGCCAAGCGGCACCTTTAGCTGCCGGCAGGCAGCGAACTAGGTGCCGCGACCGTCCACAGCCACAGCGTACCAGCAGGATACTTAGGGATTCTTAGCATTCTGGAACGGACGCCGCCAGGGGATGCCCATCCGCTCTCCCAGCGTCCCTTCCTGAAAAAATTACAAAACCACTTCAAACTTATTTGCTCTAGCGCTCCATCCGCCTGCAATTAAAGAATACCTCTTCCTACTTACAGCACCCTTCTGGCTGCCTTACATTTTCCTTACATTTGCGCGGAAGACATGAAAACAAGCACAAAATATGCTATACTGGTTCCTGAACACAGACAGAGGAAAGGAGCTTTCATGAATCATTTAAAAAATAAGCGCCTGCTTTTGGTAGACGATGAGCAGGAGCTGTTATATATGGTAGAATCGATGTTAAAGGAGGATGGCTACAGCCAGATTCAGACTGCCGGGAGCGTGAAGGAGGCGGTGGCGGCAAAGAGCTTTGCACCGGAGCTGGCGGTGTTAGATGTGATGCTTCCAGATGGAAATGGATTTTCGCTGCTGGAGCAGCTTCGCAGGTTTACGGATCTTCCAGTGCTGTTTCTTACGGCGCTTGGTGAAGATGAAGACAGGCTAAAGGGATTGGGGCTTGGAGCGGATGATTATCTTGTCAAGCCTTTTTTGGGCAGGGAGCTGGTGCTGCGCATTGGCAATATTTTAAAGCGGTATTACAAAGAGGAAACGCCGCTTGCAAACCTTGCCGCAAGCCAGATCGATTTTGCAGCGGCAGAGGTGAGAAAGGATGGAAAACGGCTGCCCCTGACAGCAAAGGAGTATGAGATTTTGCAGGCGCTTTACCGTAACGCCGGGCGGAGTGTGACGATTGACCAGTTGTGCGAGGCTGCCTGGGGCGACAATCCTTATGGCTATGAAAACAGCCTGATGGCGCATATCCGCCGGATTCGCGAAAAGATTGAGAAAAATCCTTCCCGCCCGGTGTCTCTTTTGACTGTTAAGGGGCTTGGGTATAAGCTGCTTACGATGGAAAATGGAAAGGGACAGGGGGAATTGCGGTGATCGGAATCTCAAAATTAATCCGCCGCTGTATCGGAGTCTTGTCTCTTGGCACTCTGTTTATGCTGGCGCTGAATATGCTGTTTCTTCTGATCGTTTTTTCTAAGATGGCGGCAAATGCCAGCCCGTGGACGAGGGCGGAAGAAATTGCGCAGGCGCTTTTGCAGGAAAACGGTCGTTATGTACTGCCCAAAACCGAGGCGCAGCGGCTTTACGCAGAGCATATATGGGCGGTTTTGATAGATAATCAGATGCTGCAAGTGCAGTGGCATACGAAAAATCTGCCAAAGGAAGTCCCGCTGTCCTATACGGCTTCTCAGATTGCGGAACTGACGCGGGGATACATTGGCGAATCCCCAGCCTATACGGCGGAAGCGGATACGGGACTTATGGCATTGGGATACCCAAAAGGGCGTTATTGGAAGCATATGTCGCCAAGCTGGGACTATAAGCTGATTCAAAACGCCCCGTACCTGTTTTTGACAGCAGCGGGGATCAATCTGGTTGTGGTTTTTGTGATTTATATGCTTGCAAATGCCAGGCTTTTGGCATCGGTCAGCCCGATTGCGGCAGGAATCGAGGCACTTGCGCTGGGCGGCACCGTAACGATTAAGGAACAGGGGCTGCTGTCCGGGCTGGCAGTGAAACTCAATGAGGCTTCGCGTATGATGCAGGCACAGCGCCAGAAGCTGGTCAAAAAAGAAACCGCCAGGGCAAACTGGATCAGCGGGGTATCGCACGATATCCGCACCCCGCTGTCAATGGTGATGGGCTATGCGGGACAGTTGGCGGAAAGCGCGGCACTACCTGAGCCGGAACGAAAAAAGGCGGAAGTCATTTGTGCGCAGAGTCTGCGCATGAAAAACCTGGTCAATGACTTAAATCTTGCCTCAAAGCTGGAATACAATATGCAGCCGCTGTCACAAAAGCCAGTAAGCCTGTCCGCCCTCGCAAGGCAAAGCGCGGCTGATTTTATCAATTCTGATCCAAAGGAACGCTATCCGGTTACGCTGGAGCTTATGGAAGGCGTACAAAACAGCAGCATACAAGGAGACCAGGCGCTGCTTTTGCGTGCTGTCCGCAACCTTTTGGAAAATGCCCGTACACACAATCCGGCTGGATGCGGTATTAAAATTACGGTAAGCCGCGCCCAGGATCAGCTACGGCTGGCGGTAGAAGATGACGGGGCCGGCATTTTAGAAGAAAAGCTGGAAAAGCTGCGCCATACCCCGCACTATATGATGCAGGACACCGGAACCGAAGAACCGCGGCACGGGCTGGGACTTTTGATTGTACAGCAGATTGCGGCTGCACATGGCGGGAAGGTATTTTTTGGACATGGAACTAGGGGCGGGTTTTTGGCGGAGATGGTTTTTGGTAATGAAAATAATGAGAAAAAACATATAATAAGGTGATTATGATATATTTAGTGCATGTTTTAATAAATCAGCTTGAAAATAGATGAAAAAATATGATAAAATAACGGTGTATTTTGGGGAATTGTTTATAACTTGTACAACAGATAAGAGTGAATTGTGTAAACGTATTGACTTATGATTATTCGTTGAAATAAAGTTATGATATAGGGTATAAAGTAGAAATAATATGGAGGCATGAATATGGTTCGTTTTGGTGATGCCGAGAGGCGTATTCTCAGTTATTTTGTGAAGGGTACACAGATAATCCATAATGGAAAAAATTTAATTGTTCAAGAAGCTGGAAAGCCAACTTGTGCACAGGGAGAGCCAAAAACAGATATTTATATTCGAGCATCTAATCAGATAGAATCTGAAGAAATAAAGATCTCGTATAAAAAAGAAAATGCAGACTTTCTTGAGAATAAGACAAATGCAGAAAGAGCAGAACAGTTATTTGGTTCGGATTGGCGTTGGATAATAGAACAGTCCACTACAAATATTCAAAGTAGTTTCGAAAGAAGAATGCGCATCTATAAGGAAAGGTTTGCCAAAACAGAGAAAGGTGCAATTACTTTAGGTTGGAAATTTGAATTAATGAATAAGCCTAGTGGAGAGTTATCAGGAAATATGATATTGACACCAGAGCAGGTGTATGATGTTTATGCGGGTACGAACCTTTCGGTTGATAAATGTAATGCAAAGGTAAATGGAAAAGTTATTACTGACTCTGGTATTGCAGATTATATTTTAGTATCTGATGACGTTAATTCTGCACAAGATATTATTGATCAAATCATACCAATTCAAGACTATGTTACAATGCATCCTAATATTTATTTTGCATGTAAAGCATTAAATTATAGGTCATTTGTTGCAAAATATGATGGAAATAGACCTTTGGCAGTACAGGTTGATTGGCGTATAGAAGCCGGAAAGCTAGTATCAGAGCTTGTATTTGACAGGCCGCTTGAATGGAATGGAAATGAAGTGGCAGATAGATTAATCGAATGTATGGAAGTTTTGAGGATCAAAACAACAGATGATATTTGTTTTGATAATGCTGACATGAGTTATGTCTATGAATAGTGAAAGATGGGGATAAAGATGAATTTAATCAGTTTGTTTTCTGGATGTGGTGGTTTGGATCTGGGATTTGAAAAAGCTGGATTTCAGATTCCAGTTGCAAATGAATTTGATAAAACTATTTGGGAGACATTTAAGGTGAATCATCCAAATAGCCATTTGATAGAAGGAGACATCAGGCAGGTTACGAAAGGAGATATAGTGAAATACATCAGCGGGAGTGTTGATGGTATCATTGGTGGACCGCCTTGTCAGTCATGGTCTGAGGCAGGAGCTCTAAGAGGTATTGAAGATGCTAGGGGACAACTTTTTTTTGAATACATAAGGATACTAAAAGAGTTTGAGCCTAAATTTTTTTTGGCGGAAAATGTGAGTGGAATGCTCGCTAACAGGCATTCAAAAGCGGTTCAAAATATTTTATCTTTGTTTGATGAGGCTGGGTATGATGTTTCATTGACGATGGTTAACGCGAAAGATTATGGTGTGGCTGAAGAGCGCAAAAGAGTGTTTTATATTGGATTTAGAAAAGAATTGAATGTACAGTTTGTTTTTCCGAAAGGTTCGACAAAAGATGATGAGAAGAAAATAACACTGAGAGATATTATTTGGGATTTGCAGGAAACAGCCGTTCCGTCAGGACCAAAGAATCACCATAATCCAGAAGCAATTAATAATAATGAGTACTTTACAGGTGCGTTTTCTCCGATTTTTATGAGCAGAAATCGAGTTAAGGCATGGGATGAGCAAGCTTATACAGTTCAGGCATCTGGAAGGCAGTGCCAACTGCATCCACAAGCGCCTAAAATGGTTAAATTTGATAAAAATGACTGTCGTTTTGTAGAAGGCAAAGAACATCTTTACAGAAGGATGACCATCCGAGAAGTTGCCCGTGTACAAGGTTTTCCTGATGATTTCAAATTTATTTACAAAGAGACAAATAATGCATATAAAATGATTGGAAATGCAGTTCCAGTGAATCTAGCGTATGAAATAGCAATAGCAATTAGAAAAATATTTGAAGGCGTTCATGAATGAATTGTAATATAGGATTCTATAAAGAATATGGTTTGTCATGGAGATGATTTTATGGATTATGAGGTGGTTGTGGTAAATGTATGAATTCAAAAATATCTCTCAAAATACTCATAAGACGATGAAAAAGCTCAAATCAAATGATACGAGCATTGAAACTGTTTTACGAAAAGAATTATGGAGAAGAGGATATCGGTTTAGAAAAAATGATATGAGCCTTCCGGGAAAACCAGATATTGTCTTAACAAAATATAAAATTGCTATTTTCTGTGATGGAGAGTTTTTTCATGGCAAAGATTGGAATGCGAGAAAGCTGAAATTGGCACAGGGAAACAATGGAGATTATTGGGTTAAAAAAATATCAAGAAATCGGGAAAGAGACGATGAGATCAATAAGAAACTTTCGTTTATGGGATGGACCGTCATTCGATTTTGGGGACATGATATTAAAAAAGATACAAATGAGTGTATCAAGGTTATTGAAGAAGCTATTTTCGATATAGAAATGAGAGGTATTAATATAACGGAGGAAGAGATTTGAAAAACAATATTTATTTACAAGTGTGTATTGTTACGGCTTACAGCAAAACCGCTTGGGAACGAAAATTTTAAATGATTGCCTACAGATGATCATCCAGGTAATCAATGAGATTTTTTTGGGGTATTATACAGAGAATGAAAAAATAGAGTTTCATCCCAATAAGCATTTTATTGGTCAACAAGATGCAGCGAATCAGGAAAGAATAACAGACTACTAATTTCATTATTAGAGTTACTTATAGAGATTCTAACGGCGTAAAAGCATTTGTGTGTCTTAAAAAGGCGGCTTTGAGAAATCAGAGCCGCTTTTCGTATACTCAAAGCTCTGAAAAGTTTCCTAACGGTTGATTTTATTTACTAAAATATCGTGATGGTTGATTGCATTTTTTGAAACGTTCCTGTTATAATTGAATCGTAAAGGGAAATCGTAAGATTATATAAAAAGTAATGCAGTATCATTGTATAGGCAGCAGAAAAAATTTCAGGAGAATCGACAATGAATAAACTGAATTTACCGGAAAACCTTGTAAGGCTTCGGCATGAAAAGAAGCTGACGCAGGAAGAGCTGGCGGATTTTATGGGTGTGACAAAGGCATCCGTGTCAAAGTGGGAGAAGGGGCAGAATACGCCGGATCTGCTGCTATTGCCGCAGCTTGCGGCGTTTTATGATGTGACGGTTGATGAACTGATCGGTTATGAGGCACAGCTTTCTGCGGAGCAGATTCGATATCTGTATGCAAAGCTGTGCAAGGATTTTGCGAACCTGCCGTTTGGGGAGGCGGTGGAAAAAACGAAGGCGCTTGCGCATCGGTATTATGCCTGTTATCCGTTTTTGCTGTATCTTGGCATTTTGTACTGGAATCACTATATGCTGGCAAAGACGCCGGAGCAGGGCAGGCAGCTTTTGCAGGAGGCGGTGTGCTGGTGTGAGCGGATTTTGCAAAATTGTGGTGATGTGGGTGTGTGCAACGATGCGTTTACGCTGAAGGCTGGGCTGAATTTGCAGCTTGGAAAAGCAGAGGAGGTAATCAAAGATCTGGAGACTGTCGCAGATCCAAGCCGCCTTTCTGGACAGAATGGGGGATTTTTAGTGCAGGCTTACCGCATGGCGGGGAAAAAGGAGCAGGCGCAACACTATGTGCAGGTGAAGCATTATATTGATCTGGTCAGCCTGACAGGAGACGCGATGCAGCTTCTTTCTCTTTATGAAGAGGATGAGCAACGGTGCACGCAGGCGATTCGGCGAATGCGCGGGGTTATGGAGCTCTACCAGCTTGAAGCGCTGCATCCGAACCTGTCGGCACAGTTTCATTACCAGTGCGCAGTTTTTTATTGTGCAAAAGGCAAGGTGCAGGAAACGTATGATACGCTCTGGCGTTTTCAAAAGTGCGTAGAACAGCTTTTGCAGGCAGATGAAATCAAGCTGCATGGAGACGCTTATTTTGATCTGCTGGATGCTTGGATCGCGCAGCTTCCGTTTGGCAGTGCTACGCCCAGGGATAGGAGCTTTATCAGGCAGAACCTGAAAGATAGCTTTGCGCATCCGGTTTTTGACAGCATTCGAAACCAGCCTGAATTTCAAAAGCTGGTGCGCATCCTGCAATTTAGATAAATGCATAGTAACAAGAAATATGAAATGATAAAAACAGGAGGATTTGGAATGTTAAAAATTGAGCATTTGACAAAGCATTATAAAGGAAGCAAAAAGGGAATTACGGATCTGAGCCTGCATATCGCTCCCGGAGACCTTTATGCGTTTATCGGACATAACGGCGCGGGCAAGACGACGACGCTGAAATGCGTGACGGGCATCCAGGATTTTGACGCGGGATCGATTCAGATCTGCGGGATAGATCTTACCAAAGATCCGGTGCTGTGCAAGCAGCAGTTTGCCTATATCCCGGATAACCCGGATATTTATGAATATCTGACAGGGATTCAGTATTTAAACTTTACCGCGGATGTCTTTAAAATCGGGGCAGCGAAGCGTGCAGAGCGGATCAGGACGTATGGGGATCTGTTTGAAATAACGGCGTCCTTGGGAGACCTGATTTCCTCGTATTCGCATGGGATGAAGCAGAAGCTGGCGCTGCTTGCCGCGTTAGTGCATGAGCCAAGGCTTTTGATTTTAGATGAGCCATTTGTCGGGCTTGACCCGAAGGCGTCTGTGCTTTTAAAAGACGTGATGCGCGGGATTTGTGCAAAAGGCGGCGCGATCTTTTTTTCCACGCATGTGCTGGATGTGGCGGAAAAGCTGTGCAATAAGGTGGCGATTATTAAAGACGGTGCGCTTGTAACCGCAGGGGATATGGAAACGGTATTAAAACAAGGGCAGTCTTTGGAATCTGTCTTTATGGAGGTGGCAGGAGATGACAAATACGATGCGGCAAATTAAAAACCTGGCAAAATTGGAGCTTTGCAACTTATATGGGATAAATGTGTTTCGTTTTACAAAGCAGCAGGGGAAAAAAAGAAAGTATGCCTGCCTGTTCGTACTTTGGTGCCTGCTGCTTGCAATGACGGCATTTTATCTGGGCAACCTGTCGTATGGGCTGATCGTGCTTGGACTAGAGGAAGTAGTTCCTGCTTATTTGCTTATGATTTCCAGTACAATGATTTTTGTATTTGGGATGCTTAAGGCAGGGAGCATGATTTTTCGCAGGGAAGGCTATGATGTGCTGTGCGCGCTGCCGCTGCCAAAAGGCGTGATTGCGGTGGCAAGGCTGTTTCGGATGTATGTGGAAAACGGTCTGCTGACGCTTGCCGTACTGCTTCCTGGCATTGCGGTATATGCCTGGAATGCCAGGAAGGGCGTCGGTGCAGCTTTTTATGTTATTATCGTACTGGATATTTTTGCCGCACCGCTGATTCCGATGTCTGCGGCGGTTTTGGCAGGTGCGATTGTTACCGGGATATCCTCGCGTATGCGTCATAAAAGCCTGGCGGCGTCCGGGTTGTCTGTTTTGATGGTGCTTGCCATTTTGTATGGGACTTCCCGTATGGCGGCGCTGGAAGGCAATCTCGATGCAGAAATGCTAAGAGACCTGTCTGCAATGGTAATGGGGATGCTGGAAAAGATATATCCGCCTGCGGTATGGCTTGGCATTGCCGCTGTGCGCGGCGACCTTTGGATGGGATTGTTTGGCATATTCGTGTCCGTAGCTGTTTTTGCGGCAGTATCGGCAGGCGTTGTCCTTTGCTTTGCGAATATTTGCGAGCATCTTTCTGGCAGCTTTGCGACGCACCGTTACCAGCTTGGAGAGCTGAAAGCAGGCTCTGTGGCAGAAGCGCTTATAAGGCGGGAGTTTCGGCGGTATTTTTCGTCGAGTGTGTATGTGACAAATACAGTGATCGGGCCGGTGATGGGGTGCATCTTTGCAGGTACGGTATTTGTTATGGGAGCGGATGCGGTCGAACAGCTTCTGCCTGCTGGCTTAAATACGGAAATGCTCATTCCTTTTGTGCTGGCGGGTGCTTTTTGCATGATGACGACTACGGCAGTTTCGGTCTCGATGGAAGGAAAAAACTGGTGGCTGGTCAAAAGCCTGCCGCTGTCAGTCAAGCAGGTTCTGGATGCGAAAATCGGAATGAACCTGCTGCTGATCCTTCCGTTTTATGCCGTGTCCGAGGTGCTTTTGATGTTCGCATTAAAACCAGACGGACGAGAGCTGCTCTGGCTGGCGCTGGTGCCGCTTGTGATGATCGTATTTTCCTGCGTATACGGCATTACGGTCAATCTGCATTTTCCGGTGCTGCAATGGGAAAACGAGGTCAGCGTGGTCAAACAGAGCGCCTCTTCCATGCTGGGCGGACTGGGTGGATTTGTAGCTGCGATTTTATGCGCGCTGGGAGCCGTCAAAGCAGGCAGTGCATACAGCGATCTTTATAATGGAGGGATTTGTGCGGGAATTGTGATTTTGACAGCAGGGCTGTATTGGAGCAACAATCGGTTTGATCTTTGTGGAAAGATTGGGTAAAAGGGATGAAAATGGAGGCGTTTCAGTTATCATTAAAAGCGCATTATTTATTGCCGGGAAGAAGCTGCAAACACTTTTTGACAACTATATTCCAGAGGTATCGTTAAAGCATTTTTCAAACTTGAATTGCTTTGGTATATTTTTACTGGAAGGGACGCCGGAAGAGAGGATATGCCTCCCCTGGCTGCGGCTTTGGAAGAATGCTAAGAATCCCTAAGTATCCCGCTGTTACGTTGTGGCTGCGCACGGTCGCGGCACCTAGTTCGCTGCCTGCTGGCAGCTAAAGGTGCCGCTTGGCTGCGCCCCTGGTTGCCCCGCAGAATACTAAGGGATTCTAAGCATTCTTCCAAAGCCGCAGCCAGGGGAGGCACATCCTCTCTCCCGGCTGCTTTTCGTAAATGCTACGAAACAAGCTCTAGTACTAGCTGATGTTTTGATGAAAAGACTTTTCTAAATATTAAGAGGAACTGATGTATCTTTTTGAAACTTTTATCAAGACTGTATGTAGGAATAGAAAATTTGGAAAAGAGGGTGTTTATTGCAGGAAATTATCATAAAAGCTGTCGAAAATGAAAGAGGGAGATTTATGCCGATGAAAACAATCGTAATTTACACTTCACAAACAGGATTTACAAAACGCTATGCTGAGTGGATAGCGGAAGCAACGCAGGCTGATTGCTTTGAATTGTCAGCCGCAAAAAAGAAAGATTTGGCTGCATATGAAGCAATTATTTTTGGTGGTTGGGCTTGTGCGGGCAGTATCAGTAAAATTAGTTGGTTTAAGGGAAATATAGATAAATGGGCAGATAAGAAGCTGATTGCATTTTGTGTTGGAGGAAGCCCGATAGACAACCCGGAAGTTGACATCGCTCTGAAACGGAATTTTAACGAGTCGGAACAGAAAAAAGTCAAGGCATTTTATTGTCCGGGAGGGTTCAATTATGAAAAAATGTCTACACCTTCTAAACTGCTGATGAAAATGTTTATAAAAAAACTGAAAGCACAAAAAGATAAGACAGAAGCGGAAGAAATAATGGTGAAAATGATTTCTTCGTCTTATGATATTTCAGACAAAAAGTATATTGAACCGATTTTGCAATATTTGAAAAAATAGCTTTTTAGAAGCAGGCGGAGGCAAAAAGAAATATCCACCTTAATAAGTACGTAGCGAAATCCGTGTTGTTTCGCCTTTGTGTGAAAGCTGTAGACCAAATGAACCACAGTTAAAAAAGGATATTGCCCGATAGAGAAATATGTGTTATATTGACGATGTGGGAAAACCATAGAGCCAGGCGGCTTTATCCCTCTTATTTTTCGGATGCTTCAAAGTAGCCCTCCAGATATCATGCCCTATGGGCACGAAAGAAAGGAGGGTGATTCAATGTATGTTACATATTAGGATTTAATTCAGATAGGTATACGCATTGTTGCCCTTGCAAATTTGTTTTATCAGATTTACAAGGGAAGATTGTTTGATAGATTGCGTTTTATAAAAAGCGGTTGCTATTTTTTAGATCTTTGCGTATACTAATAGATGAGTACATGTTGGCAGTGGGACGGATTTTTCCGTCCCATTTTTAAAAAGGAGAAAAAAATGGGGAAACAAGCGTATTTATTTGTACATTTTCGGGAAAAGGATACCCCGGACGGGGAACAGGTGTATTTTGCCCTGAGCAGAGACGGCTTTCAATGGGAAGCTGTGAATGAGGGAAAGCCGGTACTGTGGGCGTACTACGGCGACCGGGGCGTCAGGGATTTTACGATTGTAAGGTGCAGGGAAAGGGAAAAATTTTATATTTTTGCGACGGATTTAAGCCTTGCTTATGGAATGCGCGGAAAGTACCACCAGTCCTGGGACGAGATCGGGCGGTGCGGCAGCAAATATTTTTCTGTATGGGAGTCGGACAACCTTGCAGATTGGACAGAGCAGCGGCTGGTAAAGCTTGGAACGGAGGAGATGGGCTGTCTGTGGGCGCCGGATGTCATTTATGATGAACAAGAGGGGGACTATCTGCTGCACTGGTCTTCTTCCCATAAGAGCGACGGATACTTGAGAAAAAGGATTTATTTCAGCCGGACGAAAGATTTTGAGAACTTTACCAAGCCAGAGGTGCTGTACGAAAAGGAAGACAGCAGCGTGATCGATTCAGCTATTTATTATGAGCAGGGCACATATTATATGTTTGTAAAAAGCGAAGCGGCACCGGCAAGAATTATGCTGCTTAGATCCAGACAGGCGGCAGGGCGGTATGAGCGGATCGAAGCATTTGATGCTTGTATGCAGGCGCAGGCAGAAAAAAAGCAGATTGACGACGGGGTCTATGAGGCGCCGACGGCGGTGCAGCTTGCAGACGGCAAGTGGTGCCTGTTTTTGGATTATTACGGGGTGCCGGGCGCCGGGCAGGGGTATGTGCCGTTTCTTGCAGATAGTTTAAAAAGCGGGGAGTTTTGGCGCGCCGACAGAGAGTTTTATTTTCCGTATGGATTTAAGCATGGGACGATACTTAAAATCTCATTGGAGGAGTATGAGAGGATTCAAAAGCTTGCTTTATAAAAATTTTCTTACATTTGTTACAAGGTTTTCTTCCAGGCTGACGAGTTTTCTTGCAATGTCTTTGGAAGCTTCGTCGGCTGCTTTGTATTCGTTTAGAAATTTGTGCAGCGATTTTATGCCCATATTGCAGCCGTCTGTCATAAGATCTGCAATCGTGCTGTCTGATTCGTCGAGCACGAGTTTGACATTGGTCTTTAGCCAGGACATGCTTTTAGCCATGACAGCGGGTTCTTTGCCGTTGTCGTGATAGTTGTCCAGCAGTGTCTGGATCTCGCTTTTTAATGCGGTATGGCTGTTTTTGCAGGCTGATAGGTTTTGTTTCAGGTCGGGGCTGCTGACATAGGGCAGGACGTCGTCGATGGAGGTGATGCCCATTTTAATTCCTGCGTCGCATTCACGCAGCAGCCGGATCGTATCTTGTTCGATCATGTATTGTGTCTCCTTTTTCTTTTTGTTAGTATGCCTGGATTTTTGGTTTCTTATACAGGCAGGGCTTTACAAAAGGGAAAGAAAATAATAGAATCGTTTTGGAAGGGGAAAAATATTTAGACAGACTAGAGCGTGTTTGAAAAATGATTTTTGTGAAGTGCAGATCACGGGAATGATTTTTCAAACACGCTCTAGGTAGAGAAAGGAAGTTTATTATTTATGAAAACAAAAGTTTTTATTGACGGAAGCGAAGGAACGACGGGATTAAGAATTTATGAACGGTTTCAAAACCGTGACGATATAGAGCTGCTGCACATTTGTCCCGAGCTGCGAAAAGATCCGGCAGAGAGAAAGAAAATGATAGAGGCGTCTGATCTTACGTTTTTATGTTTGCCGGATGAGGCAGCAAGGGAGTCTGTTTCTCTGGCAGAAAATAAAGATGTAGTGATTATCGATGCGTCGACGGCGCACCGTACCGCTAAGGGATGGGCATACGGATTTCCTGAGCTGTCAAAAGAGCATAAAACGGCGATTCAAAAGGGAAAGAGAATCGCCGTTCCAGGATGCTATGCGACAGGCTTTATTTCCCTGGTGTATCCGCTGATTGCAGGAGGGATTTTGCCAAAGGATTATCCGGTAAGCAGCTTTGCCATTTCAGGATACAGCGGAGCAGGCAAAAAAACGATCGCGGCTTATGAAGCAGACGAACGGCCAAAGGAATTGTCGGCTGGAAGAGAATATGCGCTGACACAGCAGCACAAGCATTTAAATGAAATGCAAAAAATCACAGGGCTTGTGCGCACTCCGTTATTTTCACCGATTATCGACGACTATTACAGCGGCATGATCGTTTCGGTGCCGTTGTATACGGATTTGCTGGCAAAAGAAGAAACACCGGAATCGCTGCTGCATTATTATGCAGCGTATTTTAAGAACCAGCCGTTTCTAAAAGTAAGCGACGCGCAGGATCCGGTTGCGGCAAGCGGATTTTTAGCCGCGAACGGATTGTCCGGGTGGGATGGGTTAAAAATATATGTGACAGGAAACAAGGAGCGCGTGGTAGTTTCCGCGCAGTTTGATAATCTGGGAAAAGGCGCGTCTGGTGCGGCGATAGAGTGTATGAACCTGGTTCTTGGGTGCGAGGAGACAAAAGGACTTGTTTTATAGCAGCCATTCTTCCAAAGCCGCAGCCAGGGGATGCCAATTCTCTCTCCTGGCTGCGCTTTGTAAAGTGTTGTTTTTATTATGTCCGCACGCGGAACATGCTGATCAGCCGTCTTAGAATCCTTGCCTGTGAACTGAGCTGCTCGCTTGTGGCGGCGCTTTCCTGTGCAGTCGCGGAGTTGGTCTGTACGACTTGCGAGATCTGGCTGATGCGGTCTTGTACCTGGGCGATATGGTCTGCCTGTGTGCGGGAAGCCTCGGCGATGACGTTGGTCGTCTCTACGATGCCGGAGACGCCGGAAGCTGCGGCTTCTAACATACTGGCTGTTTCATTGGCGATCTTGGAGCCGCGTTCGACGGCTGCGATGGAACGCTCAATCAGTTCGGAGGTCGTTTTGGAAGCCTCGGCGCTTTGTCCGGCAAGATCACGTACTTCTTCTGCCACGACGGCAAAGCCTTTGCCGGATTCGCCGGCACGGGAAGCTTCTACGGCGGCGTTTAATGCCAGTATATTTGTCTGTGAAGCGATCGATTCGATCGTTTTGATAATCTTTCCGATCTCATTGGAGCTGCTGCTGATCTGCTTCATCGCATGGATCATTTCCTGCATTTTCTGGTTGCTTTCCAAAATCTTGCCGCCGACACTGCCGACATTTTGGCTCGTTTGTATCGCGTTTGCCGCGGACTGTTCTACTTGTCTGGAAATATTTTGTACGGTTTCTTCCAGCTCTTCGACAGCGCCTGCCTGTTCTAACGCGCCCTGGCTTAGTGCCTGGGAGCCTGTGGCAACCTGTTTGGAACCGCTTGTTACATAGTCGGAGCTTTCGACGATCTGTGACATCGTGCTGTTTAACTGGTCTAAAATGCCGTCTAAAGAATGCTTAATGGAAGTAAAATCGCCTACATAGTCCTGTGTCGTGTACACAGCCAGGTTGCCTTCTGAGATCGCTTCCAGTATCGTGGAGATCTCGCCTATGTAGCCCTTTAAGCGATGGATCGTGCGGTCAAAAATATCTGCCAATACGCCGATCTCGTCATTGGAGTGCTTTGTTTTTCCAGAAGCGGTGCTGGCATTATTTGAAAGCCCAAGCTCTCCGTGCTCCATAGTAGTCGCGATGCCGGTCAGCCTGGAAAGCCGGCGCGTGACTGTATGATGGATAAAAACCGTCATAAACAGGATGCTGATTACGAGCATAATCGTGCCTGCCACAATGGATACGATAAGCGTACGGTTTAGCTGCGCGTAAGCGTCGTCCATAGAGATACCGGAAAAAAGCAGGCCGGTGGCATTGCCGTTTTCATCTTTGACAGGGACATAGGAGCAAAGATGCTTTACGCCTAAGATTTCTGCGTTTCCAATATAAGACTGTCCTTTGGCCAGTACGATGTCGGCGATCTCCTCAGACAGCTTTGTGCCGATCGCACGTTCTCCGTTTTGCTGGATCGTCGTGTAGGCGCGTGTATCTCCTTCGAAGATTGTAAATTCGCATCCGAGCTCTTCTTTCAGCTCGTCAAGTACGATGGATTTGTCTTCCGGGCCTACATAGCCGTCCAGCTCATAAGCGAGCATGTTTGTGCCGCTGATACACTGTCTGCGCAGCAGATCCATCGTCAGCCGATAAAACATCGCAATGCATATGCTGACAACAACTGTGATGCTGAGTACAAGCAGACAGCCCGTGACAAGGTTGACCTTGCCGCCAAGATGTTTGTGTTTTTTGTTGTGTTTGTTGTTCATTTTTCCTGCCTCAGTAATGAATATATTTTTTTGGTGCAGCAAAAAAGCTGTAACCTTCTTTCTATAATAATGGGAATTGAGCGAAAATGCAAGCCCTTGTTCACAAGAAAATTTATTATGACAAGCGGCTGTGAGTGTGGTATGATGGAAACAGAAAAAATGTGGCAGCATCTGCCCGATTTTTTCTGTACAGGAGGGGGAGCTAGTAAAATGTTGAGGGAGGAAATTTGGATGTTTACGCATGAGATGGTAAAATCGTTTAATCAGCTTGAAATGGATGTCTATAATTATATTGTGCGCAATGAGGACAAGGTGGTCTATATGAAAGTACGAGAGCTGGCGGATGCTGTGCATGTATCGACGACGACTGTGCTTCGGTTTTGCAAAAAGGCGGGATGCGAAGGGTATTCGGAGTTTCGGCTAAAGCTAAAGCAGCAGTTAAAGGACGACAGCAGGACAAAGCTGGATATGGATATTACAACGATGTGGGATTTTTTTCAGCGTGTGCAGACAAAGGCATTTCAGGAAACCCTAAAGGAAGCAATGAACTATTTAATCAAGTCCGCCTCCGTGATCTTTGTCGGCGTCGGCAATTCTTCGATTATGGGCAAATACGGCGCGCGTTATTTTAATAATGTAGGTTTGCTGTCGTTTGCGATCGACGATCCTTTTACGCCGGTCTTTCGCGGAAGGAACGAAAAAACGACGGTCATCGCCCTGTCGGTATCTGGCATTACAAAAGAAACGATCCAGTTGGCGGAGCGGCTAAAGCGCAGGGGATGCTGCCTGATCTCGATTACCAACCGGGCAGACTGCCCGCTGGCAAAGATGAGCGACTGTAATATCAACTATTACATACCATGCTATAACAAGCATAACTACGACCTGACCTCGCAGATGGCAGTTGTCTTTATTATCGAGTTTCTGGGCAGGCAGCTAAAGGGCGTCCATAATACGGCGGAGAACTTAATTGGCTGTGAAGATCAGTAGTTAGTAACAAATAAAACAAAATCATGTAAATATGTGCATATTTTCTAATATGAACCGAAAAAAACAGTGCATTTTTCACAATAAAAAAGAATGCCCTGTTTTTTGTTTGTAACAAAATCTATTCGTTCGTAACAGATTCCTTTCAAGGGGCAAGTGGCTGACAAACGAAAGGTGCACTGTTATAATAGGCGTATCAAATAAATTTTCGAGGAGGAATTCATTATGGTAATTCGTTTATTTTGTGCAGCAGGGATGTCAACAAGCGTGCTTGTAAAGAAAATGCAGGAAGCAGCAAAGGAAAAGGGAAAAGACGCGGATATCGCAGCATTTCCGATCTCTGAGATGGAGCGGCTGACAGACGGCATTGATGTAGCATTGTTAGGGCCGCAGGTAGGATTTGAGCTTGGCAGGGCAAAGCAGATCTGTGATCCGAAGGGAATTCCGGTAGATGTGATCCCGATGCAGGACTATGGCATGTGCAATGGGATGAACGTCCTGAAATTTGCGTATAAGCTTGCAAAAAACAAGTAAGAGGAAAGGCGGAAGAAGGCAGTGAATCAATATCTGAGTGAGAAAGTGATTCCTAAGATTATTAAGTTTATTAATACCAAAGGGGTACAGTCAATTAAAAATGGTATGGTCTATTCCATGCCGCTTCTGATTATCGGTTCCATTTTTTTGATTCTTTCCAACTTTCCGGTGCAGGCAGTTGTGGATGTGCTGGAACAAACCGGGATCAAGGAAGTCATGGATCAGGCGTATGGAGCAACGTTTAATATCAGTGCGATGATCGCGGTAATCGGTATCAGTTATACGTATATCAAGTTAGAAGGCCAGGAGCCTTTGAGCGGCGCTATGATCGCGCTCGCAACATTTTTACTTTTAATGCCTTCGCATCTTACGACCGAGAGCGGAGAAGTTGTCGGCGGCATTATCGATAAGAACTGGACGGCAGGCAAGGGCATGATCGGTGCGATTATTATTGGGCTGATCGTACCTGTGATCTATTCGTGGTTTTTGAAAAACAATATTAAAATTAAAATGCCGGCGGGCGTTCCAGAGGGCGTGGCAAACTCCTTCTCAGCGCTGATTCCGGCAGCGGCAATTATTACCGGGGCAGCCGTAATTCACGGCATCTGCTCCTTGGGATTCCATACGACGATGATGGAAACGATCTACAAAGTCATCCAGACGCCGTTGCAGGGCATGACGGATTCTTTGGGCGGAGCGCTTTTGATGTGCTTTGCAGGGCCGTTTTTATGGATGTTCGGCGTACACGGCTCGACGGTTGTCGGCGGCATTATGTCCGGGCTATTAACGGCAAACAGCCTGGAAAATCAGGCGATTTTAGACAGCGGGTTAGAGCTTACGCTTGAAAACGGCGGACATATCGTAACACAGCAGTTTTATGACCAGTTTATTAACGTAACAGGCGCAGGCATTACGATCGGCCTTGCTATTTTCCTATGCTTTTTTGCAAAGTCCAAGCAGCTTAAGACGTTAGGAAAAGTAGAGATCGTTCCGGCATTTTTCGGAATTAACGAGCCGATTTTATTTGGTATACCAATCGTTATGAACCCGATGATGGCAGTACCGTTTGTCGCGATGCCGCTGATCTCTTGTGTGATCCAGTATTTTGCGCTGTATTTCGGGATTTGCCCGCTGTATGCGGCAACACAGGTACCGTGGACGTGTCCGCCGATTATTTCTGGATTTTTAGTTGGAGGATGGAGGAGCGCACTGCTCCAGATTATTATCTTTATTATTTCCTTCTTTATCTATCTGCCGTTTATCAGAAAGATCGACAAGATTGACTTAGAGCAGGAGCAAAAGGCTGAGTCTGGCGATGACGATGATGACGACTGGTAAAAAGACTACATAACAAGCAGAAAGGAAGAGTAACTATGGGTGAAGTAAGCGAACAATTTGAAATGCTGTGCTTTCAGGTAATTACATTTGTTGGTACTGCTAGAACACATTTTATCAATGCCATCCAGAGCGCAAAGGCTGGTAATTTTGAAGAAGCGCAAAGACTGTTAAAAGAAGGCGACAGTGCGTTTTCCCAGGGACATAACGGGCACGCAGACCTTCTGACGATGGATGCAAACGGGGAATTAAGCGGTGGCCTGATGCTTTTAATGCACGCGGAAGACCAGTTGATGAGCGCGGAAAATTTCCGTATTCTTGCAGGCGAGTTTATAGACCTTTATAAAAAGATCGGAAGCTGATTTTGGAAAGGAAAACGTATGGGATTTCAAAAAGAATTTCTCTGGGGCGGCGCCGTAGCTGCACACCAGCTTGAAGGCGGGTACAATAAAGGCGGCAAGGGACTGAGCATTATGGATGTGGTGACCGCCGGAGATGTGAATACAAAACGCAGGATTACGGACGACATTCTGGAAGGAGAATATTATCCGAACCACGAAGCGATTGATTTTTACAGCCATTATAAAGAAGATATCCAGTTGTTTGCGGAAATGGGATTTAAGTGCTTCCGTACGAGTATCGCATGGACGCGTATTTTCCCAAACGGGGATGAAGAGCAGCCAAATGAAGAGGGTTTGCGGTTTTATGACGATATGTTCGATGAATGCTTAAAATACGGCATCGAGCCGGTCATTACATTAAGCCACTTTGAAATGCCGCTGCACCTTGTGAAAAAATACGGCGGATGGCGCGACCGCAGGCTGATTGACTTTTTTGTGCGGTTTGCCGAAGTGTGCTTTACCCGCTACAAAGACAAAGTAAAATATTGGATGACGTTTAACGAGATCAATAACCAGGCGGATATTGGGGACGGATTTATGCTTTTCGCAAATTCCGGCATCCTGCTCAGGGACGGAGAAAATGAACAGGAAGTCATGTACCAGGCGTCCCATTACGAGCTGGTAGCAAGCGCAAAGGCAGTAGAATGCGGGCATAAGATCAATCCTGATTTTATGATTGGCTGCATGATCGCGATGTGCCCGATCTATCCTGCGACCTGTAAGCCAGAAGACGTGCTGATGGCGGAAAAGGCAATGCAGAAACGCTATTATTATGCGGACGTCCATGTAAACGGCGTCTATCCTGCGCATATTTTAAAATACTGGGAGAGAAATAAGATCCGGCTGGATATTACAGAGGCTGACTTGGACGCGCTAAAAGCAGGCTGTGTGGATTATATTGGATTCAGCTATTATATGTCATTTTGTACAAACCATAAAGAGGATAACCCTGCGTTTGATTACCGCGGGCATGTGGATTACAGCAAAAATCCATATGTGCAGGCAAGCGACTGGGGCTGGCAGATCGATCCGGTTGGGCTGCGCTATTCGCTAAACTGGTTTACCGACCGCTATCCGGTGCCGCTGTTTATCGTAGAAAACGGTTTTGGCGCTTACGACAAGCTGGAAGAGGATGGCAGCATCCACGATTCTTATCGCGTGGAATATTTGCAGAAGCATATCCGCGAGATGAAAAAGGCAGTCGAAGAGGACGGCGTCAACCTGCTTGGCTATACGCCTTGGGGCTGCATTGACCTGGTCAGCGCAGGAACCGGAGAGATGGACAAACGGTATGGATTTATTTATGTCGATAAACACAATGATCAGACCGGAGACTTATCCCGCAGGAAAAAGGATTCGTTTTACTGGTATAAAGATGTCATCGCCTTAAACGGGGAGACGTCAGATCTGTAGAGAATAACAGGGAGGAGACAAAAGTCTGTGAAGATTAAGGGAGTGAATCTCGGAAACTGGCTGGTTTTGGAAAAGTGGATGAGCCAGGAACTGTTTGACGGGCTGGAAGCGGAGGATGAAAGTGCGTTTTATGAGGACTTAAGCAAAGAGGAAGCAAAGCGCAGGCTTTACATGCACCGAAGCTATTATATCCAGGAGCGGGATTTTCAACATATTGCCACTATGGGGCTGAACCTGGTGCGGATTCCGGTACCGCATTTTATCTTTGGAGATTATGAGCCGGGCATTGGCTGTATCGAATATCTGGACAATGCATTTACATGGGCGAAACGGTATGGGCTAAAGGTGCTGATCGACCTGCATACAGCGCCGGACAGCCAGAACGGTTTTGACAACGGGGGCTTGTCGGGCGTGGTCAAATGGCATTTAAAGCAGGAAAATATTGACTTTACGCTGTCTGTGATAGACCGTCTGGCAAAACGCTATGCAGGGCACAGCGCACTGTACGGCATTGAGCTGTTAAACGAGCCGATTTCCGAGGAAATGCTAAAGACCGTAGGGCCGCGCTATCAGCCAAGGCATCCCGAGCAGGCGCAGGGCTCTGAAGCGGTACCGACCGATTTGTTAAAGGAGTTTTATAAAAAAGGATACGAAACCGTAAGGAACTATTGTTCGCCGGAGACAATGGTTGTCCTCCATGACCAGTTTATGCTGGAAATGTGGGAAGACTTTATGCCGCCAAGCGAATACCCGGGCGTAGTCATTGATACGCATATGTATATCGGGATGGAAGAGGCAAAGCTAGAAGACCGCCGTCTCGCAGCATATGAGGGAATGATTCAAAAATCGTTTAAAGAACGGCTGGAGCGGGCAAAGAAATTCCACCCGGTGATTGTAGGCGAATGGTGCATCGCCAATAAGAGCGAAGGCATTAAGGAGCTCTCAGATGAAGAAAAGGCAAAGGCTTACCGCACGATCGGCGAGTGGGAGATGGATGCCTGGAGCGTATGCGACGGATGGATTTTCTGGAGCTACAAGCTGCATACACAGGGACGCAACGACTGGGATTTTGAACGTGCGGTAGATAGTGGATGGTTGAAGTTTTAGATGAATTTTCTGGTGGCTTTTTTTGGATAGATAGGAGGGACGCCGGAGGATGGGGAACGGGGCTGGCTTCCTATTCCTTTTCCAAAATGTAAGGAGCCCTAAGCAGCCTGCTAAGGGCTCCTAACCATTTTTCCAACGGAACCGAAAGCCAGCCCCGCTCCCGGCGTCCCACCACATCAAAAAACGATCACCCCTCCAAGCAAATCCCATCCTTTATCACCATCCGCACCGTTAGCGAATCATCCAAAAGCACAAGGTCTGCCTTTTTTCCTACTTCAATCGACCCGCGTTCACCAAATACGCCGAGCTGCTTTGCCGGATGGATTGTAGCGCAGGCGACGGCTGTTTCCAGCGGAATGTCCATCTGCGTCACGACGGTTTTTAAGCATTCCATCAGGTTGCAGACTGAGCCTGCGATGGCGCCGTCGCTGGCAAGGGTGGCTTTTTTGTTTTGGACATTGACATTGAGCCCGCCGAGCGTATAGCTGCCGTCTGGCATACCTGTGGCGCGGATGCTGTCGCTGATTAGTATCATGCGGTGTTCGCCCAGCATCTGGAACGTGGCGCGTACGGCGGACGGGTGAATGTGGATGCCGTCGCAGACAAGCTCGGCGTATACGTGCGGGCTGTCGCTTACGGCGCCGATCACGCCAGGCTGTCTGTGGGAAAACGCGGGCATTGCGTTGTATAAGTGCACCGCGTGGTCGGCGCCGGCGTGGAAAGCAGCCATAGCCGTAGGGTAATCTGCGTTTGTGTGTGCCAGTGAAATGTGCACCCGGTTTTTTAACTGGGTAATAAACGGGATAAAATCAGGATTGTCCTCAGGTGCGACGCCGATAAATTTGACAAGCCCGCCGGAAGCTTCGATAAATTCCAGTGCCGTCTCTACGCTGCATGGGACGATATGCTTCGGATTTTGTGCGCCTTTTTTGACGCTGCTGATAAACGGGCCTTCCATATTGATGCCGATCAGGTCAGCGCCTTTGCCGCGGTGGTTTTGCCTGGCACACCGCTTTTGGTATTCGTCTGCGGTGCGCAGGATGCGCACAAGCGCCTGCTTTGGAAGCGTCATTGTGGCAGGGCAGATGCCGGTGATGCCGGCGTTTGCCTCGTACTGCGCAATGCCTTCTAGTGCGTTTAGCGTGCCGTCGCACAGGTCATAGCCTGCGCAGCCGTGAAAGTGTATGTCAATCAGTCCCGGGATCGCATAGCAGCCGTTTGCGTCGATGGTGGCCTGATCGGCTGACTGGCGGGAAAATACACCGTCCTGCATGTAGATTTCACCTTTTTGAAAGGACTGGCCTTTTGTATAGACCATCGCGTTTTTAATAATCATTCGTTTCCTCCTTTGGTAAGGGCTTTCAGCGTATTGCTGTGCAGGCTGTCTTTCGTACGTTTGTCCAGCTCGCTGTAGCACGAATAAAGAATGTCCAGGATAATCAGGATCGGAAACTGAGGAGAGATGACATGTCCCTGGTTTAAATGTGCAAGCGACGGAATTTGTACGACCTCGGTGCAGTATTCATAGAACTTTTCCTCATTTTGCGCGGTAATCAATACGGTTTTCGCTCCGCGCCTGTGGGATTCCCGCAGCAGGTAGAGCACGTCTTCGGTTTCGCTGCTGATACTGATGCCGAATACAAGGCTTTGCCTGTCCTGAAAAACAGCCCTCATGCGGATGAGATCGTTGTCCTGCAAGGAATCGATGTTGACGCCGATGCGCATAAACCGCATTTCCATCTCCGCGGCGGCATGTCCCGAGCTTCCGTGCCCGCAGGCAAGTACATGCTCCGCGGTGCTTAAATAGTGGGCGATGCGCGCAATCTGTTCTTCGTCTACAAGCTGGTACGTCTTATTTAACAGCTCCTGGTAAGTATTGAGGATCATCCTTGTATTGCCGGTCATGGAATCGCTCTCTGCCATAAAAGTCATCTCGTACTGGTACATAAATTCCCGGTAGCCACGATACCCGCATTTTTGGGCAAACCGGGACAGGGACGCTTCCGACACATAGAGCCTGTCAGCGACAGACTTCGAGGAAAAATCCACCTTTGTCTGATTATGAATAAAAAAATCTGCGATGCTTTTCTCGACAGCCGTAAAATTGTCGTAATTGCGTTCAATCACGGGTACGACTGATTTAATGTAATATTCCATATGATCGACCTCTTTGAGCAGCCAGTACAGCTTGTTTATGAATCTGGATGACATGCTTTAAAATGGTAAAATGCGCCGAGCATTCCGGCGTGGTTTTTATGTTTCGCAAAAGCAATGCGCACGGCGGATGCTATGTGCTCTAACAGATAAAATCTGACTGCTTTTTCAATCCTTTCTGATAAATAGCTTTCCTGCGCCATAATGCCGCCGCCGAGTATCACAGCGCCTGGATTTAGTACATAGCACAGGTTTGCGATGCCAAGCCCCAGGATATCCACCATTTCATCAATGGCATGGATACAGATACGGTCTCCATGCGCGGCTGCGTCAAAGATTCGCCGTCCGTTCCAGTCGTCTAATGGCTCGTGCTTGTTTTCCGATACCCGCCTGCACAGGCTGCTTGCAGAGCCAAGTGTCTGAAAGTCGCTGCCGCGCATACGCAGGTAGCCGACCTCGCAGGCGCTGTAGGACACTCCGCGGTAGAGCTGCCTGCCGGTCACCAGGCATCCGCCGATGCCGGTTCCGACCGTCAGCATCAGCATAGGATCAAAGCCGCAGCCCGCACCAGACAGATATTCGGAAAGCCCGGCGCAGTTGACGTCGTTTTCCACCTCGCAGGGAATCTGGAACTGTTTTTCCAGAGATTCTTTCAGGCAAACGCCGGTATATCCAGGGATTAAAGGCGCTGCGTATAAAATGGCTCCTTTTTTCGTATCCACGATCCCGGCTGTCGAGATGCAGATGCCGGATATCGTATGTTCCTTTAAAAGCTGTCTGGTAATCTGGGCTGCCTTTTCCAAAATGGAGGCACCGCCCTTATGCGCTTCTGTCGGCATTTCCTTGTGAACCAGGATGCCGCCGTCTGCACAAATGATCCCATATTTTATGGCAGTTCCGCCAATATCAATGCTTACGTATTTTTTCATAGGCGTACCTGCGCATTCGTGTCATATTTAATTTTAAAGATCGCTTTTTTTATCGTTTCTGGTTCGCTCACCTGCAATGCGGTCTGATGGCAGTCATTCGGATAACAGATTAAAAAATCGCCTTCCTGCAAAACGACGGAGCTGTTGCAGATGCCTTCCAGCGGCAGAAAGTCCTTGTCCTGCTGATAGGCAAGCTGTTTCATATTTTCAATAAAATTTACATTAATCATCTCAGTGCCGCGAAGCATCAGGTGCAGGTCAAGGTACTGCCTGTGCGCCTCCCAGACACGGTTTTTGGGTGCCGTTGTTGTATACTGCGTGATATTTACAAACAGGCGCTTTTGATCGATCTCATAGGTGCCGGCATCCAGTTCCAACAGGTCATGGCTTGCCGCATAGGTAAAACAGTCTTGCAGCGCCTGTGGTAAAAATGCATATTCCTTTAAGTTTTGTATATTTCCAAAGATCATAAAATCTCCTTTCATGTTGTCTATTTGCGATCACACGGTTTTGGCAGCAGATTGCCGGTACCGATGCCCCGCGGCAGGCAGGGCGTGCCCGAAAGGTAAAAGGTTGTAAGAGAAATCGTTTTTTATTTTCAGGGAGAAGGTTGTTTTGGGCACGTCCCTGCGGCTTTTGCAGGAGTTAACGCAGATACACTTCTTTTGCCGCGCGGATCATCGCGGCAGCCTGGCCTGCGATCAGCAGATCGTCTTCATTCAGTGCGGGGAGCGGCTTTCTGACGCCGCCTAAGTCAAGATCCTCGTTGATTTTAAGGACTTCTTTGATGACGCCGTACAGATTTCCGTGTGCCGTGCACATTTTGTATATAATTTCGTTTACGGAATACTGGATTTTACGTGCTTGTTCCAGTTCTCCAGCTTTGATGCATTCGTCCATTTTTAAAAACAGCTCCGGCATTGCGCCGTAAGTACCGCCGATGGCGCCTTCGGCGCCGATCACCCTGCCGCTGATAAACTGCTCATCCGGCCCGTTAAAAATAAGATAAGAATCGCCTGCTGCCTGCTTGAACATCTGGATATCCTGCACCGGCATCGAAGAGTTTTTTACGCCGATGACCCGCGGGTTTTCCCGCATTTTTGCAAACAGGCTCATGGTCAGGGAAACGCCTGCAAGCTGCGGAATATTGTAGATAATAAAATCTGTGTCAGGCGCGGCGTCGCTGATATCGTTCCAGTACTGCGCAATCGCATGTTCCGGCAGATGAAAATAGATCGGAGGGATCGCGGCGATCGCGTCCGCGTGCAGGCTCTGCGCATGTGCCGCAAGCTCCATGCTGTCTTTGGTATTGTTGCATGCGACGTGCGCAATCACGGTCAGCCTGCCTTTTGCCTGAGCGGTAATGTTTTCCAGAACGAGCTTTTTTTCTTCTACGCTCTGGTAAATGCATTCCCCCGAAGAACCGTTGACGTATACCCCTTTTACGCCTTTTTCGATATAGTAGTCAGTCAGTGCCCTTACCCCGTCGGCGCTGACGTTGCCGTCGCTGTCATAACATGCATAAAATGCGGGGATGATGCCCTTGTACTTTTCCAAATCTCTCATCGTTTTCTTCTCCTTTTTGAGTGTTATGCATAAAGCGCCTGCGCAAACGCGCGTGTCACAAGCTGCGGCCTTGTAATGACAGAGCCGACGACGACACAGAACGCGCCAAGCTCAATGACCCGCTTTGCCTTGGCTGGCGTGTCGATATTGCCCTCGGCAATGACCGGGTGCGAGGCATGTTCGACAATCTGGCGCAATATGTAAAAATCATCGGCTTCGATTTTCATGCCCTGGCTCTGCGGCGTATAGCCGACCATCGTCGTTCCGATAAAATCAAAGCCAAGCTGATCCGCATACATCGCTTCTTCTACCGTCGAGCAGTCAGCCATCCATAGCTGGCCTGGATAGGCTTCTTTCAGGCGGAAAAAAAAGTCGGAAAGCTCTGTCTGTCCCGGGCGCAGCCGTCCGGTCGCGTCCAGTGCGATAATCTCTGGCCGTACTTCCATCAGCTCTTCGACTTCTTTGAGCGTCGGCGTAATATAGACGCTGCTGTCAGCGTAATCACGCTTTACAATTCCGATGATAGGAAGGTTTACCTGAGACTGGATTTCCAGGATATCTTCTTTTGTATTGGCGCGTATGCCAAAGGCGCCGCCTTGTTTTGCAGCGAGTGCCATCCTGCCCATAATGAAAGAGGAATGCAGCGGTTCGTCAGGAAGTGCCTGGCAGGATACAATCAGCTTCCCCTGCAGCCGCATAATTTTTTCGTTTGTTTGCTCGTTCATTTGTAATCACCTCCTTGGTTGTGGTTAACAGTATACCTGGAAAGGAGGGAATTTCAAGCAGTTTGGAAGCTTCTGAAAGTACTTGTCGCGATTTTTATCCCGTTGGCTAATTTATTGAAAATCCTTGCAGTCTTTTTGTGAAAATAGACAAAGGTTTTGATTCTTCTTTCGGAAACGTTTTTTGAAATTCATTATGGCTTTGAAAACAGCAAATATGCAAATGAAATGAAAAGAAATGAAAATTGCACGATAAAATGGATCCCGGACGATAAGGCTTGTGTTCCCTGCCTAAATGCAGTATAATTTGAACAGCAAGCTTGATGGATCGATTTGAAGGAGAAAACAAAATGTATCATTGTCAAATAAATTTTTATTTTACAGGCATTCCATGCCAGGCTTTTGAGCAGATCAAAACTGCCGCGCCGCTTGCGCATTTTACGCATACGTTTTCACAAAGCAGGGAGCTGGACGCGGAACTGTTAGCGCACGCGGACGCGGTATTTGCAAATCTGGACGGAATGGACGAAAAGGGGGCGCTGCGCCTGCTGCTTACGCAAAAACGCGCGGATGCGCAGGTCATCGTGCTGGCGGACAGCAGCCAGGCGGATAGGACCGGCGCGTATTTAAACGAGCTTACCGACCTGTGGATCTGCCCGATGTCCGAGCAGATGATCCGGTTTCGGTTTTTAAAATGGCAGCAGGCGTACAAAACAGACAAGGATTTTTGGCAGACAAGCCAGTATTTGGAGACGACGATCGACCATGTGCCAAACCTGGTCTGGTATAAGGATAAAAACGGGATTCATGAAAAGGTCAATGAAAGCTTTTGCAGGACGGTCAATAAGACGAAGCAGCAGGTGCAGGGAAAAGGCCACGCCTATATCTGGGATGTGGAGGAGGATGACCCGGCATGTACTGCCTCCGAGCAGGAAGTGATGAAAAGCAAAAAGACGCGTGTTGCAGAAGAGAATGTAAAGACAAAGGAAGGGATGCGCAAGCTGATGACTTACAAATCCCCGCTGTATGATTTAGACGGCAGTGTAATGGGGACGGTGGGCGTCGCGATCGATGTGACAAAGGAGCGTGTGTATGAAAAGGAAATAGAGCGTAAAAACCGGACGCTTGAAAAGATCTTTACGACGCTTGACTGCGGCGTGATGCGCCATTCCCTGGACGGGTCGCAGATCTTAAGCATTAACCGGGCGGCGCTTAATATATTGGGATATGCGTCCCAGGAAGAGCTTGTTCAGGACGGCTTTCAGATGTGCGCGTCGACGATTTTGGAAGAAGACAAACAAAAGCTCCACCAGTGTATGCGGCGCCTGAAAAACGAAGGGGATTCGGTCAACCTGAATTACCGGGTACAGCATAAAAACGGGGAGATCCTGCATATCATGTGCAATATTAAGCTGCTAAAGGAAAACGGCAAAATGTTCTACCAGCGGTTCCTTTTAGACTGCACGGCGCAAAAGCAGCAGGAAAAGAAAAAAGAACGGCGGCAGATGGAACTTGTGCAGGCTTTGACCGTAGACTACAGTACGGTCTGCTTTTTTAATCTGAATACGGGCAAAGGCATTTCGATCCGGTGTGATGAAAAAGACAGCCGTGCGTTTGCGCCGAATGCCGATGGAAATATATATTTTCATGAAAGCATGGAACACTACATACAGACGACGGTACATGAGGAAGACAGGGAAAAGCTGCGTCAGTTCTCATGTGCCTCGTATCTGGTGCAGGGGCTTGCAAACGCGGATGTACAGCATGTCAATTACCGCGCGGTGATTGACGGCGAGATTTTATACTATCAGCTTAAGGCAGTACGTGCCGGGAAATGGGAGAAGCAGCAGGGCATTGTGCTGGGCTTTCGCAGCGTAGACGTGGAAATCCGCAGGGAAATGGAGCAAAAAAGCCTGCTGGAAAACGCGCTTTTGCAGGCAAACCGGGCAAGCAAGGCAAAAAGCGTATTTTTATCGAATATGTCGCACGATATCCGTACGCCGATGAATGCGATTGTCGGATTTACCGCGTTAGCGATGACGCATATCGACCACCGCGACCAGGTAGAGGAATATTTGAAAAAGATTATGACGTCCGGCAACCATCTGCTCAGCCTGATTAACGACGTGCTGGATATGAGCCGGATTGAAAGCGGCAAGATGCATCTGGATGAAAAGCCGTGCTGCCTGCCGGACATCCTGCATGGGCTGCGCAATATTTTGCAGGCGGATATTCATGCCAAGCGGCTGGACTTATATATGGACGCCGTGGACATTACAGACGAACAGATCTACTGCGACAAGCTGCGGCTGAACCAGGTACTGCTAAACTTATTAAGCAATGCCGTAAAATATACGGCTGCGGGCGGCATTATCAGTATGCGGATTACGCAGAAGGCAGGAGCGCCTTTTGGGTATGCCAACTATGAGTTTGCCATCCGCGATACCGGCATTGGTATGAGCGAAGAGTTTGTATCGCATATTTTCGAACCGTTTGAGCGCGAAAAAAGCAGCACGATCAGCGGCATTCAGGGCACCGGGCTTGGAATGGCGATTACAAAAAATATCGTAGACCTTATGAACGGTACGATCGTGGTAAAAAGCGAGCAGGGCAAAGGGACGGAGGTGGCGGTCAGCTTTACGTTCCGCCTGCACAGCGGGGCAAAGGAACCGCAGGATATCCCGAAGCTGAAAAACTGCCGAGCGCTTGTAGTCGACGATGATTTTAATACATGCGACAGTGTAACGTATATGCTTGGGCAGATCGGTATGCGGGCGGAATGGACGCTGTCAGGAAAAGAAGCGCTGCTGCGTACGCATCAGGCGGTTACGCGGGGGGATATTTATACGGTATATGTCATTGACTGGCTGCTGCCGGATATGAACGGCATTGAGGTGGCGCGCAGAATCCGCAAGGAAATGGGGGACGACGTGCCGATTATCCTGCTGACGGCATACGACTGGTCGGATATAGAGGATGAGGCAAAACAAGCCGGGATTTCGGCATTTTGCAGCAAGCCGCTGTTTTTATCGGAACTGCGTGGAACGCTGCACCATATTGTAAGCCAGGAAAGCAGACAGGAGGCTGTAGCGGCGGAGGCGGTCAGGCGGCATACCGGACATATCCTGCTTGCAGAAGATAATGAGATCAACCAGGAGATCGCCCAAGCGATCCTTGGGGACGCCGGATTTACGACAGAGATTGCAAGAAACGGGCAGATCGCAGTGGATATGCTTGCCAATTCTGAGCCTGGGTACTACAGCCTGATCCTTATGGATGTACAGATGCCGGTGATGGACGGTTATACGGCAACGAAAAATATCCGCGCACTTGCCGATCCCAACCTCGCTTCGATCCCGATCTTTGCCATGACAGCGAATGCGTTTGAGGAAGACAGGCAGGAAGCGCTAAAGTGCGGTATGAACGGGCACCTGGCAAAGCCGATCGATGTGGAGGTGCTGCTTGCGACATTAGACAAAATCTTGTCTTAAAAAGGTATGGGGTATATGGTAAAACTGAAATTAAAGAAAAAAAGAAACAGCAGCGCGGTGTTTATGGCAATGATCCTGCTTGTATTTTGTATTATGGGAGGGGTCGTATTTTCGGTGGAGCGAAGGATTTCTCTGGAGATGTCGAAATCAGCCATTGAAAACCTGAGTGAGAGCCTGGAGCTGATTAAAGGCACCATACAGGCGATCCTGCTAAAAGAAGCGGAATTTCAAAGAATGCTCGCAGAGGAGATTGCGCTGATGGACGATCCGCGGGAATTTATCCGCTCTGAGCATATCAATAAAACAATGGTGAAGCTGTCGCTGGTTCCGTCTGGCGAGACGACGGGGATATCCAGTACGGGAAAGCCGTTCCGTGAAAAGGAGCTGGATTTTTCTGCCGGTTATACGGTTGACGGGCTGCCGTTTTCCCAGACGTATGTCAACGATATGGGCACCTGGGCATATACGATCAAATGCCCGGTTATAAAAGACGGGGAGGAAATTGCTTCTTTTTATGTAGAGTATATTTACGATACGTTTGACGATGCGCTGCCTGAGCGTTTTTATAACAGCAGTGCGACGCTCTATATTATGGATGCGAAAAACGAGCGCTTTGTGTTAAAGCCAAAAGGCATCGGCGACAGGGAGGCAGGCAATCTGGATTTGCAGGATTTTTACCGGGCAAACCAGATTCTGGAAGAAGAGATCCAGCGGGAAGTCAAAGAAGGCATTCAGGCAGGCGACGACCTGATGTTTTATCATGACGTCCGGGGCAAAAGCTCGCTCATTTATATGTGGGCGGTCAATCATGCCTCGGTTTACCTGATCGGATATGTGCCGGTAGAAGCGATTCAGCGGGAAGGAGACGCCGTCAACCAGAATATTCTGGCGGTAATTACCGTAACGCTGGCAGCTTTTTTTATCTGTCTGATTTTATATTATTTTACCCAAAGGCAGCAGATCAGGCTGCGCAGGGAAAGGGAGAAGGAGCGTGAGATCCATAATAAGCAACTGATTGAGGCGCTGCAGGCTGCGCAGATTGCCAGCAAGTCAAAGACGATGTTTTTGTCTAATATGTCTCACGACATCCGTACGCCGATGAACGCGATTCTTGGATTTACCATTTTGCTGGCAAAGGACGCCCACAACGAGGAAAAGGTGCGGGAATATACGAAAAAAATCACATCGTCAGGCAAGCACCTGCTGAGCCTTATCAATGACGTGCTGGACGTATCCAAGATTGAAAGCGGCAAGGTCGTGCTTTCCATCGGCGAATTTACGCTGAACAGCATGATTTCTTCGGTAGACGCGATTATCCGGCCGATGGCAAAGGCAAAGAAGCAGAAGTTTTCCGTACTTGTATCCGGCATCCATCACGAATGCCTGATCGGGGATGAGACGAGGCTGAACCAGGTATTGATCAACCTGCTGTCCAATGCGGTCAAGTATACCCAGGAGGGCGGTACGATCTTTTTGCGGCTGACCGGCCTTGCGCAGCGTTCCGAGCAGTATGAGCATATCCGCATCGAAGTGGAAGACAACGGGTTTGGCATGACGCCGGAATATTTAAAGGTAATTTTTGACGCATTTACAAGGGCGGAAAACAGTACGACGAACAAAGTGCAGGGCACCGGGCTTGGGATGGCGATTACGAAAAATATTGTAGAGCTGATGGGAGGCACGATCGAGGTCAAAAGCGAGGTCGACCGCGGGACGCTGTTTACGGTGGAGCTTGAGCTGCGCATCCCCAAAGAGGCGTCAGACGAACAGTTCTGGCAGGAAAGCGGCATCCGGCGGATTCTTGCCGTAGATGATGAACAGCAGATCCTGGAAAATATCGCACTGCTGATGCAGCGTACCAATATCGGCACCGAATTTGCATTCGACGGGCAGGAAGCGCTGCGCAGGCTAAACGAAGCGCAGGCAGCCGGGCAGGGGTACGACGTGATCCTGTTAGACTGGAACATGCCTGGAATCAACGGCATTGAGACCGCAAAGCGGATTCGTGAAACAGCGCACGCGCACATCCCGATTTTGCTGCTCACGGCGTATGACTGGGAAGAGGTGGAAGAAGAAGCGCTGACGGCGGGCATTGACGGGTTTCTTGCAAAACCGTTTTTTGTATCCGCGTTTAAAGAAAAGATAAAGGAAATCCGGTCAAAACAGGAGGCAAAACAGACGCAGCCGGACGAACCGGACACAAATATTTTAAAAAACCGCCATTTTCTGATCGCGGAAGATAACGAGATCAACTCCGAGATCTTATTGGAGCTTTTGCATATCGAAGGCGCGGACGCGCAAGTGGCGGAAAACGGAGCGCTTGCCGTAGAGCTTTTTTGCAATACGCCTCCGGGACATTTTGACGCGGTGCTGATGGACGTACAGATGCCGGTAATGAATGGCTATGAGGCTACAAAGAAGATCCGCGCTCTGGCGCGTGAGGACGCAAAAACGATACCGGTTATCGCAATGACGGCAAACGCGTTTGCAGAAGATGTAAAGGATGCAAGGGACGCAGGGATGAACGACCATATCGCAAAGCCGATTGATATGGACGTAATTCGTAAGACACTGTATAAATATTTATAAAAGAGGGAAATCAGTTGAGAAATAGAAAAAAAACAGCAGCCGCTGTACTGGCAGCGGCAGTGGCTGCCTGCACAATCACAGCCTGCGCTGATCCAAAACCACCGACAGGAAACCTGGTCAACAAGCAAGAACAAGAGAAAAAGATTGTAAATATGTTCAGCCCGATGGGAAAGACAGCGGCGAATGCAGAAAACGTGGCAAGGACAGCACAGGAGATGACGCTTGACATGGCAGAAAAAGAGCTGGGCTTAATCATCGAGTACAATACTTATACCGCACAGGACTACAAAGAAAAGACGTATGACGATGTATGCACCGAACGGATTCGCAGCAACCTGGATGACTTTTACCTGCTCAATCCAGACGTGTTCCAGCAGCTTGGCAGAGAAGGGCTGCTTGCCGACTTATCGGGGTTAGAATGCGCAAAAAATTTAAGGGAAGTCATAAAAACGGCAAACACCGTGGACGGAAAGCTGGTAGCGATCCCGCATGAGGTCGTCGCTTACGGGCTGTTTATCAATCAGGATATATTTGACAAGTTTGCGCTAAAGCTGCCGGAGACACCGCAGGATCTGCTGGAGTGCTGCAAAATATTAAAAGAAAACGGATATGAAACGCCAATCGGTGCAAACCGCTGGTGGCTGGAGACGTTTGTCTTTGCGGTATCGTATGCAAAGCTTTACAACGGCGGCAGCACCCAGGAAGAAATCGAGGCGTTAAACAGCGGCAGGGCAAAATACAGCGATTACCTGCGCCCTGGCTTTACGTTTTTAAAAGAACTGATCGATAAAGGATATATTGACGCTGAAACAGCATACACCTACGAAGCGATCGACGGGGAAGGGCCTGACTTTCTCGCGCAGAAAACACCGATCGTAATGGCGTACTGGGGAGCGGCAAATACAGATACGCTCTACGGCAAGGCAGATTTCAACATGCAGGTCATCGGCTTTCCAAGCAGCCTTGGCGCCATGCCGGTTGTCTCCATGACCGGCTACAGCGTATGCGAACAGGCACAGCACCGGGAGGATGCGATGGACGTGTTAGACGTGATGCTGTCCGATGAAGCGCTTCAAATATTTGCAGAGAAAAAACAAGTAATTTCCGCGTCTAAAAATGTCGAAACGTACTGCGTCGATGCGTTAAAACCGCTGAATGACAGGATCAATGAAGGCGTCTATGTGCTTGCCTCTAACGCAGGAATGAAGGTTGAGCAGTGGGGCAATATGTGCCTGGTTGTACGAAAGATGCTGCAAGGCGCGGGCGTGGAGGAGTGTCTGGAGGAGTTTGATCAGTTGCAGGAGGAGAGTTTGAAGGAAAAGTGAGAATGCTTTTGCGAGGGGACGCCGGGAGAGAGGATGTGCCTCCCCTGGCTGCGTCCGTTCCAGAATGCTAAGAAGCCCTAGGTATCCTGCTGGTACGCTGTGGCTGTGGACGGTCGCGCCACCTAGTTCGCTGCCTATCGGCAGCTAAAGGTGCCGCTTGGCTGCGCCCCTGGTTGCCTAGCAGAATACGAAGGGCTTCTAAGCATTCTTCCAAAGCCGCCGCCAGGGGAGGCACATCCTCTCTCCCGGCTGCTTTTCGTAAGTGTTACGAAACAAGCTCAATGTGGTTTGTTCGTTGTAGTGCTAGAGCGAACAAGTTTGGGTTGCTTTGGTAAACTTTTACAAGAAGGGACGCCAGGAGAGAGGAGGGGTACACTCTGTCTGCGTCCGTTCCAGAATGTTAAGAATTGCTAGGTATCCTGCTGCTACGTTGTGGCTGTGGACGGTCGCGGCACCTAGTTCGCTGCCTGCTGGCAGCTAAAGGTGCCGCTTGGCTGCGCCCCTGGTTGCCTAGCAGAATACGAAGGGCTTCTAAGCATTCTTCCAAAGCCGCCGCCAGGGGAGGCACATCCTCTCTCCCGGCTGTTTTTCGCAAGTGCTGCCAAACGAGCCCGATATGGTTTGTTCGCTGTAGTACTAGAGCGTGTTTGAAAAATCATTCCTGCCATCTGCATTCCCCACTTTGCGTGATATTTTCGCCAAATTCAGGTTACATAGCCCGCTATGCGCCCTTCATTTGGCGAAAATCTCCCACAAATTGTGAAATACATCTGACAGAAAGCATTTTTCAAACACGCTCTAGGCATTTTTTCGAGCTTGGAAGAAACAGCCAGAGGAAGGGGAGCGGGACTGGCTTGCAGAGACGTTGGTAAAATGTTAGGAGTCCTTAGCATTCTGCAAAACAAACCAGGGGCGCAGCCAACCGAAACCTATATCTTTCGGCAGGAAGCCAGAAGCAGACAAGAGTCTGTCTTATAAATGTTTTCTGTCAGATGTATTTCACAATTTATGGGAGATTTGCGCCGAATAAAGGGTGCATAGCGTACCATGCAACCTGAATTTGGCGTAGATATCACGCAAAGTGGGAAATGCAGATAGCAGGAATGATTTTAACACAGGCTCTTGTACTACAGCGAACGAACCATATCGAGCTTATTTGGCAGCATTTACGAAGAACAGCCGGGAGCGGGAATTGGCACCCCCTGGCGGCGGCTTTGGAAGAATGGTTAGAATCTCTTGGTATTCTGCACGAAAACCAGGGGCGCAGCCAAGCGGCACCTTTAGCTGCCAGCAGGCAGCGAACTAGGTGCCGCGACCGTCCACAGCCACAGCGTACAAGCAGGATACTTAGAGATTCTTACCATTCTGGAACGGACGCCGCCAGGGGGTGCCAATCCCCGCTCCCAGCGTCCCTTCCTCTAGAGCGTGTTTGAAAAATCATTCCCGCGATCTGTACTCCCCACTTTGCGGAGAATTTATCCCAAATTTAGTCAACATAGCCCGCTATGACTCCTAAATTTGGGATAAATTCTCCACAAACTGTGAAGCACATCTCACGGAAAGCATTTTTCAAACACGCTCTAGCGCCCCTTTCATCAAAAAAATTTCAAAAAAATCCCCCACCAAAACCGAACCTCTACCGCTGCTGTTCGAAAAAAAGCAAATCCTACCGCTTCCTGTTCCGAAACCAGCGTCTGCCGAGGTTCTTTTTATATACATTTTTCGAATCTTTTTGTAGCATTTTGCCAGCCTGCGGGGTATTTAAAGTGAAAGGGGGATGAACAGCATGGAACAGGCGCCATTTGATTTGAACGGCAGTGCAGAACAGGTGATTGGGTATTATGCGAATATGGTATACCGGCTTGCATTTGCGCGCACAGGGTCAAAGTATGATGCAGACGATATCTTTCAGGAAGTGTTTCTTAGATACGTAAAAAAACATCCGGCATTTACAAGTGAAGAGCACCGCAAAGCATGGCTGCTGCGTGTAACGGTGAACTGCTCGCATAAGTTTTATTATGCGTTCCGGCGGAAAAAGGAACCAGAAATCACCGATACGGTGCAGGCGTTTAGATCTTTGCGCGAAGATTACGCCTTTTTGTACGAGCAGCTTCGCAGGCTGCCGCCAAAATACCGTGAAGTTGTGCATTTGTTCTACTACGAAGACCTGCCAGCCGAACAGATCAGCCATATTTTAAATCGTAAGCATTCTACTGTTCGCACGCAGTTGACGCGGGCAAGGGCAATGCTGCGGGAGTTTTTAAAGGAGGAAAATGATGGATAAAAGATGGGAACAGGAAGCGTATGGAGATTTTACACAGACATGGAAGGAAAGCTATAAAAATCTGAACAGCCAGATCGTGCCAGGCGACCGTTTGCTGCGCGATACAATCACAAAGGCAAAACGCCTGGAACAAAAACATGCAGGCAAAGGCAGAGTGCTGCTGTACAAGACGGCTGCCGCGGCTGCGACTGTCTGCATTTGCCTGTATGCGGCGATGCCTGTGCTGGCGTCTTCTTCGGATTCGATTTACCAGATGATGTATCTTGTATCGCCTAAGATCGCGCAGTATTTTATGCCTGTGCAGTTGTCAGATGTTGTAAACGGCATTAAAATGGAAGTCATCTCAGCATCTGTCCGCGGCAAAACTGTACAGGTGTATCTTACGATGCAGGATCTGGAAGGAGACAGGATCGATGAAACGATTGACTTGTATGATAGCTACAACATCAACCTTTCTTTTGACGGGTGGTGTAATTGTGAGCTTGCCGGATACGATGAAAGCACTAAAACAGCTACTTTTTTAATTACGATTGAACAGTACGAAAATCAAAAAATTGACGGAGATAAGATTACATTTACCGTAGGAAAATTTTTAAGCGGCAAGAAAACTTACGAGCAGGTTCCTATTCCGGTGCAGCTTCCGGCAGATACCACCGTACAGGAAGTAGAGGTTAACGGCTTGGGCATTGCGGATGAGAAATGGATGGATGCACTGGATCATACGGATCATCTGACTGCATTAGTTCCAAAAGCCCAGGTGCAGCAGCCTCTGGTGGACGGCATTGACCTGACAGGCATCGGCTATATAGACGGAAACCTTCATATTCAGATGGCTGTCAAAGACGTATTGGAAAATGACAATCACGGATTTTTCTATTTCAAAGACCATACAGGCAATAAGATCAACAGTGCTTACAGCTTCTCTTTTATTGACCAGGCAGCACAGGGGACGCAGACCAATTATAGAAATGAAGTATTTGAAATAGACAAAGAGGCGTTCAGCGAATATGAGTTATTTGGAGATTTTGTAATCACAGGGAATAAGACGGATGGGAAATGGCAGGTGACGTTTCCGGTGGAGAAAGGCGAGTAAAAGGCGGTGTGTTGCTAATATTTTTGTTGGAAGGGACGCTTGATTGCGTCCCTTTGGTAAATTTTTGCAAGAAGGGACGCCAGGAGAGAGGATGGGTACACTCTGGCGGCGTCAGTTCCAGAATGTTAAGAATTGCTAAGTATCCTGCTGCTACGCCCTGGCTGTGTCCGGTCGCGCCACCTTGTCCGCTTCCGGCTGTCCGCCGAAAGCTATCGGTGCCGCTTGGCTGCGCCCCTAGTTGTTTTGCAGAATACCAAGCAATTCTAACCATTCTTCCAAAGCCGCCGCCAGAGTGTACCCCTCCTCTCTCCCGGCTGTTCTTCGCAAGTGCTGCCAAACGAGCCTGATATGGTTTGTTCGCTTCCAATACTACAGCGAACAAACCATATTGAGCTTGTTTTTGTACCACTTTGCAAAGAGCAGCCGGGAGAGGGTATTGGCACGCCCTGGTGTCCCTTCCAGTAAAAATTTACCAAACCAGTTCAAATTTGTTCCCTCTAAGGGCTTTAGCTTGAATCCGCTTACACACAGGTGTATACTAGAGCGTGTTTGAAAAATCATTCCTGCCATCTGCATTCTCCACTTTGCGTGATATTTGCGCCAAATTCAGGTTACATAGCCCGCTATGCGCCCTTCATTTGGCGCAAATCTCCCACAAATTGTGAAATACATCTGACAGAAAGCATT